>Ga0325414_1000511_pt1 | contig 31919 bp, 20 predicted proteins | sample PopdelMetagenome_8_FD_206183 | JGI IMG/M metagenome (GOLD analysis project Ga0325414, IMG submission 206183) | Populus deltoides microbial communities from Bellville, Georgia, United States - Leaf-PdKOR-R3 | ecosystem: Host-associated > Plants > Phyllosphere > Phylloplane/Leaf | place: USA... | reverse complement strand
CAAGAATTTAATTAAATCTTTAAACTTTCAATTATGTTACCCTTAATCCAAATATTAATTAATTCTTCATTTATTTTATTTTTACTTGTTTTTCATCATTTTTTTCAGTAAAAAAATAATTAAAATAAAAATAAAATGATTAAAAATTAGATTACAAGAATAACTTCACTCAATTGGCTAGTGATCTAAAATTTAACATATATACTTGAGATATTGGATAACCAGAGTAATATTTAATTTATTTTTATGCCAGAGAAGATCAGTTTGTGGCTATATTTATTTATTTTGAAGGGGGACAGTGTACGGTTAGGCCTCTCGTGATGATATGCTGAGAGCAGGACTCTACAAATGGTAAAGAATTGTCCAAGGATCACTGCTATATTAGACATGGTACAAGGTTAAAAGCCAATCATCCCTGTCTTGGCATTCCGATCAATGAAATTTGTCCAAGGATTACTGCTACATTAGTTAGACCCAAAAAGTCCATTCAACAATCAACAGCCTCGTTGGATGCTTAATTATTATTTGCGAGACAATCATGAACCCAAGATTTGTCCCCTAATTAAGCCCTCTCACCAACTGAATTGTGGTTCTGAGTGCGTTTATTGTAGGGAAAAAAAAAAGAATTAAAGTTTCTAGAATTCTAAAATTACAGCTAAATTATCTGGTGGGTAAATTCTAAATGTAAATGATCTTTGACTCTTAAGAAAAATAACAAACAAAACTATTTAAAATAGTAGCTAAAACAGCCCTAATTAATTAATAAAAACTCAACTCAAATAGTATTTTGAAACCTAACTAGAAAAAGAATCTGAAAAATAACTAAGAATACAAAAAAAAAATATCGAAAATTGCAGATCTATGCTTAATTTGAGCTTATTAATCTCGACCCCCGACTAGTGCTAGGAGGTTGATCCTATAGTGCACTAGGCTTGTATAATGCACTGATTAAATTTTAAATTCATCTAATATTCAGTTGAAAATTATGTCTATTTTTTTTTTTTTAATACCCAATATGCATGCAAGCATCCAAAACAACCGAAAATACTCCAGTTTTCTTCAGCACTACTTAAATAGAGGGGGCAAAGAATTTTTTTTTTTTTTTAAAAATACAATGACCATCTTATAGTTTAGTTTTTTCTATATTTACTTTTTATATTTTTAAAAATTATAATTAATATCTCAAACTCTGTTATGCGTGTAACCCATGATATACTAGATCATTACATCATTTAGTCTATTTTACATTCATAAAAAATATAAACTATAATTTTTTAAAATACAAGGGTAATTATAAAAACAATACCAGAATAATGTTTTCTATTTATTTATAATCAGTGGAATAATTTAGAATTAAGTGAAAAATGGAGTAAGCCCACACATTGCAAGCACGATGACCAGAAGACATTACCCGGTGAACAAACAGAAAAAACAAAAATATCCAGTCCAATACTCAATAAAAGGATGGTAATACTGGGCGTGCGTGCATTTCATGATCTTTCGTCCTCTCTTTAACTTGGCTGTTTTGTCCATCTCAGGCGAAGGTTTTGGGCAGGCGATCTCGACTAAGAGACCACAGCATCATTCCCTCAAGGCTCCAAAAATCCATTGCTTCTCCTTCTGTGATCGCCGAGGAGAGGTTGCGAGGGGCCGGTGACAATTTAGACTCGACAGAGACATCCCCCGCCCTCCACTGACCGAAAACAATATCTGGCTAGCTAGATCTGTCACCAAACTAACCTTCACCATCTCAGAATCCCCTTTTTATTCAAATCACCAAGCATATACATTCTATATATTGAAAAACCCTGCGAGGGACTGGATCCAGATGACCTTGGCATCCGAGAAAGTTGATTCGCATGACCATCATATTCTCTCCCATCAAGATTATTTTTGCCGTAATATCTAACTTGATGGCGTATCATCATCGACTTTAAAATTGGTTTTTTTATAGTGTGTGAATTTGTCCTGTAAATATTTTTTCAATGGTACTGAAAGTATTATCATTGAAGTTTTGATGTATCTTTAATATTTATTTATTTTTGTTTGTATGTCATCACAACTCTTATTCTAACCATTGAATTATTTATATTTTTTATGACCATTTGAATATTCATAACTATTGACTTTGGTATATTTAAATGTTTAGAGGGGAATTAATTAGAATGAAAATGGCTAGCTCGGCAGGTAATACTTGCGCGTATTGACTCGCACAGATATGACCTTTGCGAGTGCTGTAAGTACTGTGTTAATTTGAGAATATTTGTTTTGAACTGTTATAGATTGCGAAAATTCCCACTAAGCTAGTATGGGTAAAAACTTTTCCAAATCCCCCAGTACCTTCCTCATTAGTTCCAATTTCTGGTGCCTCGATGTCTTGATCATCGTCACCAGCTTTTTTCTTGTGCATGAGGGGAATTGCCTTGTTACTAATTCTTGACCCAGGTTTCGTCTGTGATGCCAATGGTGATTTATTAGTTCCTCGACATTTGGAATTGCTTGTTGCAGCACATGAGTACGCACGCTTTTGTTTGGTGCGGCCTATGTTATGTTTGGCACCCAGTGCCACAAGAACAGAAACTGAAATAAAGAAGCCGGTTGCAAATGGTATGGACCTTTCTATATATGCGGTGACCGACATGGGCTATGAGTAGACGTACCACAAAAAAAATGGCTGCAGCTAGCTAGCTAGCTAGATTTGTTGCATGTTCTCGTTGGTGATGATGAATGGCCATATACATAGAGAGAGGTGAATTAAGTAAACTTGTATATATGATTAGCCTGTGGAAGGTGAGGATAGACGACTTTATAATATTTCTTAGTGCCATAAATGTCTGTAAATGTACAAAGGTCTGTTTACGTGTTTGATGGGAGTGTTTGGCACACTGATTAAAATTATCTCAATATCCCATGGTTATTTGAGAACAAATCAAATCTGATCATTCCACTTTCTTGCTCCAACTAAACTAAGAGGTCAAAAGAATCGAGAAATTAAAACCGATCATTCAGATATATAATCTCATCATTGAATGATCGTCACCTTGTTGTATAATTTCAGTTCCTTCAAGCACTGTACCACCTGTATGGCTCACACGATCGATGTCACGTACGATCAGTACTCTTCTCCTTTGATAGATATTCAGATATTGTGGTGTTCCATACATTTATATATATATATATATCCTACAACATAATCTACATGTATATATACACGGACAATATCCTTGCACATGATTAAGGAAGTCATAAAAATATAGCAACATACGTATCTCCAAAAGAAATCTTTAATGTTTCAAGTTTCTAGATGAATGTTATGTGTGGACAGCTTGTTTCTATCTATTGATGCTATCGGGTTAGTGCACCGTCAACTTCGTGCTTAACAAAACAAAACCTGTGGGTTAACTATCTGTTATATGAAGTGATATCGTTTTCAATCTGTGCTTCTACTTTATGTCTATTTCAATTAAGACATGGTTTTAATGATGATTCGATTTGCCTCTAGCTAGCTAGTGTGGCATCTAATTTATGTGTAGCTAATGATATTTATCTATAAAAAAAAAAAGAAAAAAAAAAGGAAAAGAAAACCCACTTAAATTTCCAAATAATATTCAATTACTTGATTGTTGTTTTTTTGAAAATCCACCGGTTCGATTCATTTTATCCCAATAAACCATGTATATTTTCGAAATGGACATGACAGGACGGATAATATTTTACTCCTAAGTAATATCCGATATTGTTCAAGTAGGTGTTTTAGAGTTTCTTTTCTAGTTTCAATCATCTTTTCATTAATTAATTAGGTACCCTATCATTCCATTAATGCTATCATTAGAAAATTGACAATCTTATAATTGTCCCTCAACTTGTCAGGACACTAGCTAGTATTATTACGTGACGAAGCATTATTGCCTGTATATTAATATAGACGACCACTTGGTTGACAATGGCCCTGGATTCTGTACCCTAACAGTTCCTGTCCTGTCGACATGTGTGAACGCATTGTGTTGTCAGAGGAAAAATATAACAAATCAGCACTGCAATTTTAAACGCATTATATATTGTATAACCAAATTGATCAAGATTTTAGTCGGCCAATCCTTTATCCGTATCTGCTGTAAAACGACAGCCCTCCCTCCTCTTGCAGCCTTTGAGGGGGGAGTTGGATGAGGGGTCAAGAATCAAGGAGGGTAAATTATTCTTATGATTGTGTGTTGCAAATCTGAAAGCCAGAATCTTACTTCGCTTCAAATGAATGCAATTTAATTTGAAAATATGGGACATGTAATATCTATACAGATTTTTAAATCCTTTCACGTTATTATATATCAAGTATATATGTCTATTTAATTTGAATTCAATGAATATGATGATTATGTTTCTAAAAAGAATGTAAGAGATTCCTCATGTTATATACATAAACGAAACCCGTATATATATCGATTAGTTAATTTAGATTCTGCCAATCTGCTAGTGGATTTTGGTAAGCAGTCAATCAATTTTCATGGCCAAGTGATGTTGTTACAAGTCCTCATAATTAAGTTGAAGTGATCAAGATTACAAATTGTCAAGTTCAATGTCTAGATGATCACCAATGGATTTGGTTTTGCTGGACAATATATATCAATCAATATCCACGCATGGCCGTTGGTTGATGCTATGGAGTTCCCTTTTTTGGTTTTGGTTCTTTGCTGCGGAGACCAGCGGTACAAAGGCAGGTTGCAGTCATTTGCTCCACATATCTGTTAAGTTTCCCGTGTATTGTAGTGCATAATTAAAAAGTTAAGTTTTTTATACAAGTTATATATAAAAAACTAAGAGTATTCATGGATCATCCTTCCACATATCTAAGTCAATTATATAAGTTCATCTCTTCAATTCTATAAAAGATATATAGGCTATTCACATTAAAAGAATTTTATTTACTTCTTATGTTTGCTACAAAGTTTGAACAATAAGAAATGCAAAAAAAAAATAAAAATGGAAGTATAACTTCTCAATAACTAAGTCAATCCTCTAAAATTGATTTTGTTTATCAAATAACAAAGCTGAAAGTTATTCTTCAGAATTGTATGTACGAAAAATATAATTTTCTCCATCACACTCACATTTTTTTTCTTGGCCCTGGGAGGAGCGATCGAGGGGGTGAGGGCTTGAAACAAAATCAATTTCCATAAAAGCTGAATCAATCTCTCCCATTTCTTTTAAAATACCGAGTGCAATTTCCGGCAAGTAACGCGGGCTGAGTTGTATGCCTATTTCTGTATTCGAGAGGGTTTGATATAAGGATTCGTTTGTATACGAGTTTTGGATTCCACAAATGGAGTTAAGCCGACAATGGGATTGGTATACCTGATCCAACACAAGTACGTACGCCCTTGAATCAAATAACTATGAATAACTGTGTACATGGCTACGACGTCAAAGTACACATATAATTAATAAATCCTCCCGTTCTTGCTCAATTTATAATAATATTGGTGTTCATTTGGTAATACTTCCATGGATGTGGAAAATCCAAATCATTGTTTGCAGAAATTCTCGCACATATATTAACCACAGAAGTCTCGATACATGTTAATCGATATGTGGAAAATTAAGCTTTACATGGGTGTAACTAGCTCCAGCTTAATAGGACAATATTAGGGAATAGATCGTAATATTAATTATGCACATGATGCCTATAGATATATACCCAGAAAGAAATTAAAGCACACAAGTGCTGCTCGGAGATCGAAGACTGCTACCCATTTTTATATAGGAGATGTTTATGCAAGTTTAGCGACCATCAACATGCAGATAATTTAATTTACAATCGACCCCAATACTCGGAGGTTGTGTATTTTATTTTATATTCAAAAGAAAAGAAAAACCATGGGCTATAAAAAAGATTTTTTCTGTGTAATATTTTAGTTTATATTCAAAAGGAAAAAGAAAAGAAAAACCAAGGGTTACAGAGATGATTTTTCTAGAGGGTATCTTTATCTGCAAGTCCTTTTCAATTATCAAATCATGTTAGAAATACAATATGTTTTTCAATTTTGGAATTATCTATAATTGCCAGCGGGATTAATTAATGCTCTCCATATGGCAAATTACACTCCAGGACTGATCCCCAGCAAGCAAGCAGACAAGTTGGTTCCTCTTCCTCCATTCACAGGCCTCGGGAACACAAAACACATGCGAGCAGGAGAAAAGTCATGGGGCATTTTTACTCTAAATTTCCACTTTTTGCCGTGATTAACTTCCATCAAATGGAAATAGAGCAACCGGAATATTATTGTATTGCTTGAAGGTTTTCCAATTATTTGGGCTCCAGCTTCTCTAAGTAAAAGGAAAAAAAAGAAAAGAAAAGAGAAAGATAAAGAACACAAATTGATCGATTGGGATTTATAGCAGTTAATTAAAGTAGTATATACAATTCAAAAAGGAAAAAGGAAAAAAAAACCAAACAATTAGCAAAAGCACGAGCATGGACTATGTAGTTTACTTATTTATTTATTGAAGTGTGAGCTTTTCTTAATCTTCAAAGAAAGGAAAGCTTGGAAGCAAATTACCAACCCCAATTATAAAATAGTACTATCATTATTATTTGGTGTCGGACTTTAGGTTAATATCTCCTACTCCCTTGCCGTGCCGTCACAGCTACTCATGTTTCCTTGATATCTCATAAACTAAACTATTAGAAATAATAATTAGTTGTGACTTTTATCGAATCAAAGCATCATCGTTGTAATCATGAACTTAAGCCTACAAAATCTCTGTATTACCTTTCTCTCTGGTGATATAATGATAATGTCTTGATATATACACATGTACAAGCTCAAACTCACAATATCATACACCATGATCTATAAAATCTGAGATTTTATGGCTTCATCATGAGTGAAGAGAAAAATAGGTGAAGAAGCAAAAATTATACAGGGTAATTACATCGTACAAAGTAATTATGAAAGCTCTCACTAACCATCATTTCTTTTTCTCATTCACCTGAGTAATCATCAAGACTAGTATTGATCGAGCAAGAAAAGAAATCATCAATGGTGCAACGGGTTGGGACCGGTAGGGACAAGGCGCTTTTCGACACCATAACGCGGATCAATCTCACTTCGAGCTGCTTTCTTATGCACCTCTTCATCAGGCAAAGGGTTTTCACGTTGTTGTTGATGATGTTTTTGGAATGGGGTGAAGTCAAATTTGCTAACAAGAACTTTTCTATTGTGGAAAGGGTGATGAGAGATTGATGAACTGCTTATGTTGTTGATTTGATCTTTGTTGTTGTTGATCTTGGACTTGAAATTACGCAACTCATGAAATGCTAGCAAGAGAAGGTAGAGGCAAAGAAGGGCACATGGAATGTGAGAAGTTTTCAAGGCCATGGAGGAAGAGTAGGAGAAGAAGGGTTTGAAGAGGAAGCATGGAGCAAGAAAATGAGGAGCTAGCTAAAGCGAGGGAAGATTTAGTAGCAGGACGACGAAATTCTTCAAGTTCGGCAGTTTGAGTCTAATGTAGCAGTGTGGGAGAGGATTAAAATGTTTGCGTGGGCTCATTTAATTTTTCACCATTCATGTGGGATTTGCGAGCACCTTTTTATGCTAGTTTAATGCTGAAAGAGAAAGGAGAGGGGGCAGAACCTTTTCCCAATGAGAGTTCCTTAGAAATCAAGCAACAAAACGGGAGTCATTATAATTACAATTGTCAAACCTCGAATTATATTACGTTTGATTACGTTTGTCTTTTAATTCCTTAAAAATAAATATTTCGCTGCCATGTGTATATATATATATATATATATATCACCTCTTTACTTTTTCTCACCTTCCACTCTCTCTCTCTCTGGAAGCGTGCTTGTGTGGAAGAGAAGATCCATACGAGCTTTGAGTGAATTGCAACTAAATAAAAGGGTGGGGAATATGCAATCCACATTTTCCATGACCAAAGCAATGTGGCAACTGTTTGCTACAAGTAAGGGACAAAGCAACACATATCGGAACTGTATCCAACAGTGTTTTGTTCAAATTCATGAATCTACGACCTCTCTCTCTCTCTCTCAAAAAACAAAAATTCTTCTTACAGTATATATATATATATAAGAGTTTGGAAATCAATTCTATACTCTACAAACAAAATAATATGCCAGGGACCTTTGTGTTTCTAGCTGATGTTGCACCATTCATCTTGTGCATGCATGGCTGCGAAGAAATTAATCAAGATATAACTAGTAGTGTGTTTTTGTTAATTAGTGCAAGCTCAAGACAATACTCTCTTCTTTAAAGTTAATCAGAGCATGTATATATACATATATATATATGTACAGCTGAATAGTTTGAGTGCCAATTAAAACTAAATGGTTTTTTAGATGATTTAATTAAAACTTACCTCCCACGCGCGTCTAATTAAATGTATTTAGATGATGCTAATCTCAAGATTTTAATTTAGAAAATTTAGGAAGAAAAGCACGCTACTTAATTACTAGCTACAAGGCTGATTTCTTGAGAATTTACAACAAGAATAATTTCTTGAGAGTTTAAAGCATGGATAGCTAGGTTAAAATATTCCATTCCAAATCATTTCAGCTTGGAAAAATTGTCAAATATCATTTTAGTATCAAGTAAAATCACCGGCAATGAGAGAGGGAGGTGATTTTTGTTTGGGAAACCACACAATATATAGAACCTGATTCAAGCAATGTCTGACATATGAACTTGTATATGTGGTAACTTTAATGCTTTTCAATGTTGATATTTAGTTATGATATATAAAAGAACGTTGATATTTATTAATTTTATTTCATTTTATTTTATCCCGAAATTAAGGTGAAGATTTCTATTTCTAATTTTTCTAATTTTTTTTCTCTTTCAAGAATAATTAACTACGTACCTAAGTGAATCCAAACACAATTTTTGAAAAATTTCACTAACTAATTTCCATCTTTCTTCAGAAATTTTTTGAAATCACATCCAAAGACGTATCATAGAAAATTACTACTGAACTATTTGAAGTGAAATCGATGTTAATTTCATGATGTTTATTATAATGTATAGCGTAAATTCACCAAATTGCTCAGTGGACACTGCTTCCTTACATAATTTAATTAAATTCGGATCCACTATAATAATTATATGTGAAATCCTCCTTTCCATTAATAAATAAAAAAAATTAAGTAGCTAATAATCTTTTTCACTAAAAACTTCACAACATATATTTACACGCACAGGGCATGGTTTGAGTGAGATCCAATATTAGGTGGGTTGACATAATACGTGGAAGGTTGTCCATCAATTTGTCAACCCAATTACATTTTCTTTTCTAAGTTTTCACCTTGTAAAATTTATGGAGGAGCTATCTAATCTAAATTGAATATCAACCTCCTTACCTCATCCAAAAAAAAAAAAAAACTTGCAATTCCAAAAAAACAAAAAAAACCTCGACTATGGCCCAACCCATTTTCCAAAGTTAATTGGCTTGTACGTGTTCACTCGATCAGTAAAAAAACTAGAAATAGGATTCATAACCGTGTATGAACCCAACATAATGTAGAATAAACTAATTATCTGACTCGTGCTTTGCTAAAAGTCGAATAATTTTTTTTTACAAAAAATAAATATGCAAGTTTTTCAAATTTCTTTTTTTAAAAAATTTTAATTATAAATCAAAAAACCTATGAGAACTAATTGTGTCAATAAATGCAAAAAACAAAGTGTTAATACATCTATTCAATTCATCTAGCTACAGGTCAAATAATTTTTTTTCCAACACAAAAGAATTATTATGTATGTGTTATTAATATGTTTTTTTACTTCAAGTAAAAAATATAATTATGAATCACAAAGTCGATGCTTACATATAATAAAATATAATAAAAATCATATGCATTAATAAAAATATGTAAGGTCTCAAACTAATTTTTAACATAGCCAAAAAATAAAATAATGTTGTAATTGCTACAGTAAAACATCATTTTCTTAATATGTGTAAAATAATTTTTCAAAAACAAAAAGTGTAAAGAATAAAAAAAAATTCCAGAAAAAAAAGGAAAAACTAAAAAGGCATTAAAATCATGAATTTGACATATAGGTTATGATTTTAAAAAAAATATTAGGTATGCAGACTGCTTTAATGTATTTTTTTACATGAAAAATTAAAAGTGTACAAAGCCTATGTAATTATCTAACTAAATAAACTAATAACTATTTATGTAAATAAAAATAAGTCATTAACGATAACCGAGAAAGAAACTGTAAAGATGAAATATTTACTTGATTATATTTACTAAAAATTTTTATTTAAATAAATAAAAGATAAATTCACCATAAAAACTAATGGCTTAAATAATAAATACATACAAAAATAGTTGAATAAATCTACACCATAAAAAAAAATATCATGAAAGGCAAAACACATCAGAATAAAAATATAAAGAATGGATACATGCCGTATGATGGAAACATATAAAAAGAAGATTAAAAAAAAAACTTGAGCGAACCCGGCAGCCAACCAAGATGAACAAATCAAATACATAACTTAGGATATAAAATTGGAACAATCCCATAAATAGCAAAGCGGAAAAAATATCGGCAAAAAAATATTTGAAAAAAGTGCTTTAGAAAAATATCAAAGTCAACCTTAGCTAATCTATCAAATCTATGACCAAGGTCATGATGACCCTATTAAAGGCAAACATTAAAAACAAATAAGTAAGATTCTTAACCAAACAAATATTAAGAGATGAAATTAAGAAAAAAAAAGTTAATAAAAAAAACAGTGCAAAACAAAACAAATAGTAATTAAAGAAATTAGGACTAAATTCAACATAAAAATCAACTAAAATTAAATGTTAAAGGAAAATTTTTAAATGAAATTAAATATTTAGGGACGGAATTGAAAAAAATAAATTAATTAAGAAAATAATTTAAAAAATAACAATTAAAAGAATTGGCATCAAACTTGACATAAAAATTCAATAAAAATAAATGTTCAAAGATGAAATTGAAGAAAAACAAATAAATCAAGAAAATGATTAAAAAAAATAACAATTAGAAAAATAAAGATCAAATTTGATTAAAAAAGCTAACAAAATCAAACAATATAAGACAAAATCAAAAATAAAATTCAATCATAAATAATCAATGTAAATAAAATAATTGTAATTAAAAGAAGAAAGACCGAATCAAAAAAAAATTGAAGGGCTGGTATAATTTTTTGCATGGTCAACACGCAATCCAAAGAAAAAGACAAGGAAAAGAAAGTAAAAGAAAGAAAAGTCAATTAGCATCAAATCAAAGCTCACTACTATATACACATCACTCAAGAAGGGAGTGGACGCTAAGACACATCAAATGATGTGGTTGAAGATTGAATATAACCACCATTGTTAGCCACACGCGTCGCCTGAAAGCAGCTAACGCGCTAACGTGTGCTCAATATTTGTATGTGTACAAAACCAAAAATACCCCTATAACTAAACAACAATAACAAAAAAAAAAAACTTATGAAATTACAACCACGTCTTAAAATCAAAGCCAAAAAATAAATGAACAGCAAGGATAATAGAAGAATTCAATTGTTCATGAAATTATAAAAAATAAAAATACTCCTAGAACTAAGCAATAATAACAAAAAGCTCATTAGAAAATGATAATCAAGTTCCCGAAACCAAAACTAACAAATTTGCATAGTAAAATTATTTGTATAATTTAATTGTTTATGATAAAAATAAAAGTATTATACGACCCGTGAACTAAAGCTTCTAATTATTTATTCTCTAAAGGAAATATAATAATTGCACCATTATTAAAAAATTAAAATATAGTGTTATCCCGAACAAATAAAAAATGATAAATTAATTGCGTTAAATATCACTCTAAACCTCAAGTAAAGTTTTAAAAATTGAAGGATGAAGGGTAGAGGGGTAATTCAACTGTAGCTCTAGATATTTCATTATGGATGACTTAATAGGTAATAAACGACCGCGTTTTCACGTGAATGATCGGGTACTTTACCAAAATCAAATTCCTAATAAGAAAGCTAGACAAATCGATCTTTATTTCTATAGCCGGAATTAAAAAAAAAAAATGGTACGCTAATCTCTCTCTCTCTCTCTCTCTAATCATGAAAAAATTAGGGTTTCTTTGTTAATGATTTGATTTTCCATGTTAGGGTTTCGATTCCTATTCAATTGTCGTAAATGAAGAAACTTTCACGATCTTTAATTGAAATTCTCAATGAGCTTGATTTCTTTTTTAACGATTCTAACATGTTTTATGACGATGTATTTTCAGTCTTCTCTTGCAGCAGCTAGAGCCGATAATTTTTACTACCCGCCGGAATGGTCCCCGAAAAAGGTAACGAAATCGGGCACTATCTTATTGTGATGTAGATGATTTCTGAGAAAAAAGGGATTCTGACTCTTTTTTTTTTTTGTTTACTTTCAGGGTGGTTTGAACAAATTCCATGGGCAACATGCATTGAGGGAGAGAGCAAGAAAATTAGACCAGGGTATTTTGATAATAAGGTATGAATTATGGCCGTGTCTCAAGTTTTCGTTTCTATTGCATAGAGGGAAGTTTCTGACGGATGGGTTAGCACTGGCATTTGTTACTTTGGTTGTGTTGTAGAATTTAGCTCTTTAGATCAAAGGATAATTTATATTTTCTTGAATAACCACCTGCTAAAGTGAGTATGAAATATGTGAAAAGAATTCCATCCGTAAAAGAAGTAATTTGACTGGAAATTGGAGAATGTGCTTGCTAAATGTGGTGGTTGTTTCTCTGTTCTAGCAACAAATCTATGGGGTTAACTGAATAATTGAGGAAAGCTTGGATTTAGAGCATTTCAGGTTAATGGATAATCTTCATTGGAAGATTCCTTAATTTTTTCCTGATGTTATCACAATAAGAAAATTTTTAGTTTAAATTTTTTTAACTTGATGAAAGTTTGACAATGTTTCACATGAAATACTTATTTGATAACTGTGAAAAGTAATAAATGGTAGTGTTTGTTTTGCGTTCATGATGAGACAATGAAAATGAGGGCAAAAGGAAAACATATCATTCTTAGCCATTAAAAACCAGAAACTACACTAAGGTTCCCTTTCTACAGTTTTTAATCGCTGATCACCAATTGATCGTTTTGTAGATGATAAGCCTAGAAGAGGTACTTCAATTGTTTCTTAACCAGCTGCCCAATTTCCACTTCCTATAATTGTATGATGTAATTTTCATGCTTTTCAGGTTCGAAATGCCCTTCAATATATGGTGTGGTGGTTGCAATTCTATGATTGCAAAGGGTGTTCGTTTCAATGCAGAGAAAAAGCAAGTGGGAAATTATTATTCTACAAAGGTACGTAACTCTGACAACTGGTTCCAAATGCTTCTGAAATTTTTGTATAGAAAACTAGAATACAACAAAGGAGCGCATTCTGTTATCTGCATGATTGAAACATATCCACACTTGCACGCATTACATCCAAGTGTACACATATGCACGCGCGCGCTCATACAGTGTCTGGTGGTATGGTATTCTTGCTGGTATTTGATTTTAGTCTATGAAAGAAATGCCATCTCCTAGCATCAAACAATTGTATTCCATGGCAGTTCGTTTTAAAACGGTGCATTTCTTGCGTGTGAACCTGTGCACATGTGCTTGTGCTGCATACAGATAGCATACTGAGTCCTACTGGCATGATGTCTTGTTTATAGATGTTTTTAGTCCACATAAGAGTTCATCTGTCAATTACTTTTGTGAGCTGCTAGTCAACTGGAGATTTTATGTGCGATTATTCATAGCATTTCTGTGTGCTATTGCTGTATTTTTGCTGATGCAAATTTCTTTTGTTGACTGACCTTGTTCTTGCTTACTTCAGATATGGAGCTTTACCATGAAATCTGCATGCTGCAAACACGAAATTGTTATCCAGACAGATCCAAAAAATTGCGAGTATGTGATTATTAGTGGGGCTCAACGAAAAAATGAGGAGTTTGATGTTGAGGATGCAGAAACATTTGCACTCCCAGCAGATGAAGGTTGGCATTAACTCTGATGAATTTACAACACTACACTTGTATGTCCTGCAGATTACTACTCTGTGTCACTTTCTCTTGGTTAAGTGGAGGCAAAGACAGTCATTTCTTCTTGGTCATCAAACACATAATTTTCTGTTTTCTTGACCCAACATTTTGACCTGATTCTTTGTTTTCCAGAGAAAGGCAAGCTTTCAGATCCATTTTACCGTCTTGAACATCAGGAAGAGGATTTGCAGAAGAAGAAAGAAGCTGAGCCTGTTCTAGTCCGCCTTCAGCGAGTATCTGATGCCAGGCATTCGGATGACTATGCCCTCAACAAGGCTCTTCGTGCCCGAATGAGAAGTCATAAGAAAAGAGTTGCTGAAGAAGAGTCCACTTCCAGGAAAATGGGTCTTGGCATACGCTTGCTTCCAGCAACTGAAGAAGATGCTGTCTCTGCAGCTCATGTAAAGTTCTCTTCCAAGTTTGACAAAAATAGGAAGGATAAGCGAGCATTGATCAGTGCTGCTTCAATATTTCCTGGGTCATCTGGTTCTTCAATGTCCAATAAGAAACGTTTGGAGCTAGAATCCAAGAGAAGGAAAATTAGTGCTGCTGCGGCCACTAATTTGCTGACGGGGGGTTTCAAGCCATCATCATGGTCACAGGGTACAGTTTCTTGCAGCAAGCGCAAGCAGAATTCCATGAATGCCAGACGTGTTTAGGTATGGTTCCCGGATGTTATGAAAGAGCCGGTGTTCTTTATTCTAAGGCCTTGGATCATGTTGTGTGGAATTTTTCTAATATGTTCTTTCCATCCTTTGCCTAAGTGTAAATGGCTCTGGATCTGTACATACAAATTTACTGCTTGGTTTGGTTTTTTCCCCCTCACCTGCCCCCCGAGTCTAGGGGATCCACACGAAGTTATTATATTGGATGTGCAACCAGTGTTGTATGCTATTGTTTCAATAAAGAAATGAAATGGCTATTACCGAAGATTTCTGTTTGTTCCCTCTTCCCTCTTCCCTCTCTCGCACCTCTTTTTCGATCAAGTAGCGCGGAGTTTACTTTTGTTGCTTTTCTATCTTGTCATCCTTTATGAAATGATTCTTTGCGTTTTGAGGCCATCGTCCTGTTCATTTCAGAAAGGGGAGGGCAATCAATGTCCTTGAAGAATCTTGCTGTATTTGGTTCTTCTATTGGGCCATCTCCTCCCCTCAAAATGTTTTGAAGCCTTCGTTGTCGCCTGTTTTTGTTCAGCATCTATTTCAAACAAAAAGCAGCTCTGGAGAATTTAGGTAGGTCATGTCAAAAGAGAGGGATCACAGTGGAAATATGCGGGTACTTTTCCCTAATTTGAGGGAAAGTCCAAACCTGAAAGAATTTAGGAAACGAAAAATCCAGGCGATCAAGATGCACGGGGCCATTTATACCGTTCTTATTCCTACATGCTGGGCCCATACTTCTGTAGAATTTCTTCCATTTCCCCTCTAATTAAAGAATTGAACAAAGCATAAGAGGGATGATGATTTCCTTCTATCATCTGAATACATACTACTCTCCCAGTGCAATAGCCTATGTATTAACTAATGAAGATTTTGGGTCAAGCAGCAATGCTGTGTCTTCTTATTCCCTTCAAGATCTGGTAATTGATACAGCTTACCAGATACCATAAAGATAGATGTGCATAGGCCACCGGATCAGTGTACAGCACACACTGCATAGACTTGTAAACTCCGAGCCATCACTTTACACAGCACGGCTGCAAAATCGAAAATGGCAGAGATCATCTTTTTAAATCTCTCCATTCGTAATCTAGTCTACATACATTTTGTTGGCTTATTCACCGTCCGACCAAAAAGAAAAAGAAAAGAACTTGCACAATCACAACTCTGTCATTGAACAGCAATACGGTTGTAGCACAGCACTGACATTAAGACCATATGTTACATCGACTGTAAGCAATGCACCTAACAATGCCATAAGATCACGCAACCGAGCCAAAACAAGCAAACAACCAACCCTTATTAAAAAAAACTCCGAACAGTGATATGCCAGGTACTGTCATTGATTATTGTTGACTTTTACTAGCCTATCATTCACATCCAATTTAATATAACAGTATCAGGAGGTTTCTTTCTTTTTGTTTATCCCAGAAACACAACTCAATTTAATATTGCAGGGGCTTAATTACAATCAAAAGATCAAGGTGAACCCGTTACTAACCAAAGTGAAAATTATACATTGAAGTTTCACCACGTTAACCCTAAATATATACGTCGCTTAAGTTAAGTGGATTTGGGTTGATTAGGTTTGTGTTGACTACTAAAGGAATGCATTTCACTGCCAAAATGATGGTTCTATCTATGATGACTACTTGAGTTACTCAAGCATTGTTGCTTGTCTTGGACAGTCTTCCTCAATTGTACTTACTGCTTTAAATATGATAGTAGCTTCGTTTATCATTCATCAGCTGCCTTTTATCTTCTGGATTGAGCATATATTGAAGCACGAATTATGATGGTTATTATTAGTCCGAACATCTATATATAGATATAGTATCATTTTATAGGAGGATGTGGAGGTCTACTATACTTTCATGCAGTAATTGCATTATATATATATATAGATAGATCTATGAACTCATTATTTGTTGCACCCAGTTTATATCATGGCATTCCAAGCTCATCTAGCGTGAACATTGATGATCTACAATTGTTCTTTTGCTGAAGATCGCGCGCTCCGATCGATTGCTTAGACCTTTCATTAAGTAGTTGATATATGCAAGAATATTCCGATAGAAAGGTAATGTGATTTTTACTTACAGTAATCGACACCAGAGTAAATAGCCGTATAGGATCTATACTATAGATCTTTTCTCTTTAGCAATGGACATTCTAAGATTGGTGCCTTCTAACATTCAACCCCAAGGAAACTGATTTTGATATGGCATTCATAATTTATTTCTTCGTAGTTTATACATTTTACCTCTTTCTGTCACAGTGGTCATGGAATTGAAACTGGTGACCGGAGGCTAACTTGCTGAGAGAAATGAGATTTGGAAAGATAGAAATGAAAAAAACGGATAGATATATCTCTATCTGAAACCATTGGCTTTAGCCGATATTGCTTCCTGGAAATTTGTTGTGACCAAATTGTAGAATTCTGAAATCAACTCCAGTACTTGAGGCTTTTTTTACCTGCGAGCTGCTCTCCAAAAAGCTTTTTTTGATACCACCATATGTTCCCTCTTCATTTCCATAAAAGAATAAACGCTGCCTTGTTCATTAACTAGCTTGTATATAAAAAATATATTAATAAATAGGCAATGTTTCTAATTTAGTGGGAAATCTTGGCATTGTCAAATTCTGCAGTTAATTAATTTAGCTGATAGGTTTGTTCTTTTTCTTTTTTTGGAGGATAAATTTTTGCCATCTGTTCCAAATTGGACAATACTTTTGTACGCTATTTTTAGCCCAGCTATGCAAGTTTAAATATGTGGGAATTCTTGTTGGAAGATTGTTTCACCATAGATGAGAGATGTTTATATAGAATGAAAATTAAATGCTGAAATATATGTATATCCATGCTTATTCAAAATCCCCCTGGTTTTTTTGTCTCATTGCAGCTGCGATTTGTCTTCAACTACTACATAACTTCCAGGTGATCATTTAAACTTTTGTGGAAGAGATCTATGGATTGCTAACTCTCAGTAAATATTATTGTCTCTCCACGAACAAATGTAATTATGCTGATACAGATCCCCCAAAAGCATCATGTATTCTAAGGGCTGAACTTCCATCTTGTAGCCTCGTTTATTTTTTCTCATTCGAGCTATTAATTGTTCAGCTATGCTCAACTCATCTACTACTGTTTAATAGCTGTTTTAGATCGAGAACCATCACATTGCAGGAAGATTAAAAAGATATAGTCAATACAATAAATAGACTCCAAATACACACACATTGCAAACGAATTAGAATGCGAAGACTGACACATACCAATCCAATAGGTAGAAATGCTTACAATCTCTGAAAGAAATTATATATCTTTTCTTTCTCCTTCCACCATTAATAAAAATACTCCCTGGACATGAGTTCAACAAACACAAGATTTTAGGCACTTAATTCAATATAAGCAGTCAAAGTTGTCTTCGGCAAAAAAGGAATTTGAGGAGGACTGGTTTGCATTGCCATTTGTGGTGGTGGTCATGAGAATTGAAATGGAGTTTTGATCGTTGGGGTTTGGCATGTTCATGAAAATTGAATTAGGTCTTTCTTCATGGGCGTTTAATGTTGGTAGCTTCATGTTCGTCAGTGCATTATATTTATACTGGATTCTATCATTTGTCATGTCAGAATTCAAAGGAAACCCTGGAAACTCATCCTTGCAGTTTGTCCCACCTGGAAGCGCAACGCTCTCGGAGAAATCGAAAATCGAAGATGATCTTGGTGAATTTGTGATCCAAAAGAAATTCCCAGTGATGCTGACATAATCCATTTGATGTGGTAGCAAGTCATGATTGCTGGATTCTTTTACATCACCAACCTTCAATGGAGAACTCATTTCTTGGTTTACAGGAGCCAAATTTTCACCATATTCGAGGGGGCTAGAAGACTCAAACTTTTCCAATTTGTTAGGGTTTGCCTGAGAAGACCGATCACTAGACGTGTCTATGCCTTGGTTCTTCATCCTCTCTCTTGTCCTCTCCCTCGCCCTTGCTCTCGCCTTCTCCCTAGAATCTCTGTCAACAAGATTAAAGACTGGTTTGTGCACTTTCTTGCTCCTTTTCTCTTTAGGATTGCTCACTAATGAGTCATTCTTTGCCTTCGTCCCTCTCTTGTCCCCGTTAGTCTCAGGTGTCAGCTTGATGCCTGAAACAACCTCGCTCTCTGGAGTGGAACAAACACTCTTGCCGTCAGCACAAATGCTACATCTTCTTCTCCCTCCTGGAACACTATCTGTGAGCTCCTTGATCCCGGCCTTCGATTTTGTAAAGAGCCACTCAATAGTTTTGCTTGCTTTATCGAAGCCGAGCATGTCTTGGAGATCAAAGAACTTTTTGGAAATTTGAAGGGATAACCTCATCCTTCGATCTCTAGGCCCTTGAGCAGTATGGATCTTGCTGTGCCTGTCCTTCCCGGTTCGCCTTTGACGAATTGGCTGCTTTGAAGTATCAACATTACTTCTCTTCTTTTTATTGTTGATTTTTGTTTCCTCGTTTGATGCTGTAGGGATAGTCTGCGGATCATGAGCCTCAACTGCTAACGCAGTATTAGATCCCAAAACTTCCTCCTCCTCCTGATGCTGCTGCTGCTGTTGTGATAAGAGTTCACCTACCAGCAAATCATCAACATCAAGAAAGGGATCGGGGAAGTGCTGCAAGAATGTTTGAGAACAAGATTCTATCGAGCTAGGGTTTTCTGTGCCTGCAATCATGGTATGGTTAGCGTATTGATCAAAAGGATTGAAACTGCTACTTGAAGAAAACATAGCTGAAACACCGTTGCTTTTCAGGAGCTATTTTTGGAGTTTCTATTGGTGCAAGATCGAAGAAAAATCAGCCCTAGGAGGCTCTATTTATTAGTGATAAAAGCCTTATCTTCATCTCTTTCAGGCATAATGAACTGCAGTACTAGTAGTGCAATTTGTGAATTGTGATTGTTGCTGCAGGTACACGAACGTGTTGCCGGAAAGAGGAGCTCGCTTTGATAGTGATAAAGAGTACAAAATTGAAGAGTTAGCCCACATTCATTGGCAACAATTCACGTGGGTAAAGGTGAAAGTTTTCTCTGCCTATTCTTGCTCAGAGAAAGTGGAAGAGGGTCTTTTGAGGAGCTTATGAGATTTAGATCAGAGTAGACATGGCCACCTCTAGGAAACCTAGCTAGAGAAAGAGGGGAAAGAAGGACAAGTTATTATCTCAGTGGAGCAGCAGAGTGAGGGCCATGTAAAATTGAGCCAACTTGCTTTTACAGCCATGGGTAGGAAAATTTCCCTTGACTGGGCGACCAAGGCACGATTGTTTGTAGTTTTTTGAAAATTACTTTTTAATTTTTTTTTGTATTTATTTATCATTAAAAAAATTAATTAACGAAAAATATTTTTTATTCAAAAGAAAAATTTTAATTGGTTTTTAGAAAAATATTTTTTTTTATTTTGGACGGAAAATACATTTTTAAAGTTGTAAAAGATTTTAAAATGTCATGTTATTTGTTAATTATATCAAATTCGATCCTCAAACTTTTAATTGCTATATATTTTATTTTGAATCTTTTTTTTTCAATTTCATCCCTTTGAATTTGATTTAATTTAATTTTTAAATCAATTTTGGTCCTTATTTTTATGATTTTTATTTGTTTTTCTCTTATCAATTTTGATCCTTATTAATTGAAATTTTTTATCTATCAGATTTGGTCCTCATTCTTTTGATTGTTATTTATTTTATTTGAAATAATTTATGAAATTATTATTATTATTATTTTAATTTTATCATCTTTAAACTTTTTTTTCTATTAGATTTGATCTTCATTATTTTGATTGTTATTTATTTTATTTGAGATAATTTATAAAATTAGATTTTTTTTTCAATTTCATTCTCATTTAACTTTTTAATTTGTAAGATTTATCCCTCGTTATTTTAATAAAAATATTTAAAAATATTAATAAGATATTTTCTACCTCATTTTTCATGACATTGCTAAACACTGGAAAATATTTTCCAGTTTGTTTTTCATGAAACTACCAAATATCAGAAAATAATTCATTTTTCAAGAATCTATTTTTAAAAAAACTACATTCCAAAAAAAACTATTTTCAAGCAAACTAACGGGCTAAATATTACTTTCATTTGTCTTATTGCCTCGCATTATTGAATATGTTTTCTTTTAAACTAAAATAATATATGGATCTTTTGTGAGTATTTCATGAGTTTATTTGCAGCATGCTAATCCGCAATTATCTTGACCTTTGAAAATATTTAGTTAATCTTTCTTAACGAGGTAATGATTATTTTTAAAAGTTTTTTATTCAAAAACATATTAAATAATTATTTTTTATTTTTAAAATTTATTTTTTATATCAGCACAATAAAATAAAATAAAAATTTAAAACAAAAAAATATTTTTTTTAAAGTATGACTGTACCACAAAAACAATCAACCCCTAACAAAAATAGCATAATTTTCATATATTATTGTATTAAAAATACTGATGAGAATTTTACAAAAAAAAAAAAATTGAAAAACAATGGTAGATCATATTAAAAAAAAAACTATACTACAAAGGGAAGAGAGACATGATGAACTGTCTTGATGCAATTGGACATTACAAGGATTAAATTAGCGCAAAAATGTTAGTGAGATGATTCTATGATGATAGAGCGGTCCGTTGAGCTAATCACTGCTGAGTGAGTTTGATGTATGCTGTCAACCCAGAACAACAATTGAAGCCCAAACCTCGTATCCTCGATCCTGATTTTAGGGTCTGGGCTCCCTTCGCTGCAAAACCATCACTCTGTTGTTGTTGTTGATCTTGAAATCATCAACAGAGTTTGATTTCTTAGAAATCGATGGCTTTGGTTGATTCCTTCTCTGCTCCGATCTATCAAAGTTGACCATTGATCTCCCATAAAATTACATGGTTAGTTCTGGATAAAGGCTCCGGTAATTTTCCTCAAGTAAGATGAGAATTCAGGATGCGGTTTTTGGGCCTTTCCAGCCAGCACACTGTTAGGACTAAGTCAGTCAATAATATCCTAGCTAATAGGATCAAAGGATTAGATTTGATTTATTCTTTGTTTGTTAACCATGTTTCTAGGAGAGTCAAACGTGGGTTGTTTATTTTTTTGATTTCTGTTGTAATGGTTTGATTATATAAACTAGCTTTCATTCAATAAAGAAGAATGGTCTTTCTCTTCATTGTGAACTGCTAACCAATCACTTAGAAATAACAATTGGTATCAGAGCTTCAACAAAAGAGTCTGATCAAGAGAGAGGAGTGAACGTTCTCAAGAAAGAGAAGAGTAAAAACAGAGAGGAGTGTGAGAAATCAGTGAGAAGAGTGGTAAAAAAAAGAAAAAAAAAGGAAAGTGTGTGCCATCTGAAACACAGAGAGGAGTGTGAGAAATCAGTGAGTGGAGTGGTAACCATCTGAAACACAGAGAGGAGTGAAATCAAAGCCAAAGCCATGGCAGAGGGAAACTTTGTTCAACCAGCGATTCCCAGATTTGATGGTCACTATGACCATTGGGCTATGTTAATGGAAAATCTGCTACGTTCCATAGATTACTGGAGTTTAATAGAGAGTGGAATTCCTGCAAGCACAACTGGAGCAGAACACACAGAGGTCCAACAGAAACACATGGAGGAGCTGAGATTGAAAGATTTAAAAGTGAAAAATTATCTTTTTCAATCCATTGATCGCACTATCATGGAAACAATCCTGGATAGAGACCCTGCAAAAGGAATATGGGATTCAATGCGTCAGAAATATCAAGGGTCCACTAAGGTGAAAAGAGCACAACTACAAGTGCTGCGGAGAGAATTTGAGCTACTTGGAATGAAGGATGGTGAGAGTGTTGATGAGTACTTTAGGAGAACTCTTACCATTGCCAACAAAATGAAAACACATGGTGAAAGAATGGAGCAGATTGTTATTATTGAGAAAATTTTGAGATCTATGACAACAAAATTTGACTATGTCGTATGCTCCATCGAAGAATCAAATAACCTTGCTGAAATGACTATTGATGAACTTCAAAGTAGTTTGCTCGTACATGAGCAAAGGATGAAGGGGCACAAAGAGGAAGAGCAAGTTCTTAAGGTCATGTCTGAAGCAAGAGAAGATGTTCAATTTGGAGGAAGGGGTAGAAACCATGGAGGATTCAGAGGAAGTTTCAGAGGCAGACGCAGGAGCTGGGGAAGAGGAAGACAATCTTTCAATAAAGCTATTATTGAATGCTTTCGATGTCATAAACTAGGACATTTCTCTTATGAATGTCCTGGTTATGAAAAAACAGCAAATTATGCAGAATTGGATTGCGAAGAAGAAATGTTTTTGATGTCACATGTGGAACTTCATAACTCAACTAGAGAAGAGGTATGGTTTTTGGACTCCAGTTGCAGCAATCATATGAGTGGGAATAAACTATGGTTTACAAAATTAGATGAAAAATTTAGACATTCAGGTAAGCTTGGCAACAATTTGAGAATGGCAGTAATGGGCAAGGGATGTGTAAAATTGAAAGTAGCTGGTGCAATACAAAGGATTGATGAAGTTTATTACATTCCGAAGCTGAGAAACAATTTACTCAGCATAGGGCAACTACAGGAGAAAGGATTAGCAATATTGATTAAAAATAATACATGCAAGATATTTCATCCAACTAGAGGCCTCATCATGGAGATAGCCATGACAGTCAACAGAATGCTCATAATGCTTGCAACAGTACCTCCAAAAGAATCAGTGGCTTTCTTTCAAACCAGTGAAGAAAGTGAAGCACAATTATGGCATAACAGATTTGCTCATCTTAGCTTCAAAGGTTTGAGGATGCTGTATTACAACAAGATGGTTAATGGGCTGCCACTACTTAAAGCTCCTACCAAAGTATGTGCAGATTGCTTGAGCGGCAAACAACACAGAGACAACATTTCAAAGAAAAGTCACTGGAGAGCAGCACACAAATTACAACTCATCCATTCAGACATCTATAGACCCGTGAATCCAGAATCCAATAGTGGCAAGAGGTATCTAATCACTTTCATTGATGACTTTAGTAGAAAGTGTTGGGTTTATTTCAGTTCAGAAAAATCAGATGCTCTTAATATGTTCAAAAAATTCAAGAATCTAGTTGAAAAAGAGGTTGGTTCCTTGGTGGAATGTTTACGCACGGATAGAGGTGGTGAATTTACTTCGAAAGAGTTTAATGAGTACTGCAGTATGAATGGGATCAAGAGACAATTAATGGCTGCATATACTCCTCAGCAAAATGGAGTTGCCGAGAGGAAGAATCGGACAATAATGAATATAGTTAGAAGCATATTGTCTGAAAAACACATTCCCAGAGAATTCTGGCCAGAAGCTGTAAATTGGTGTATACATACACTAAATAGGAGTCCTACTGCAGCAGTAAAAGAAGTCACACCTGAAGAAGCATGGAGTGGAGTTAAACCCTCAGTGGGGTATTTTCGAGTATTTGGTTGCATTGGCCATGTACATGTACCACATGAGAAAAGAACAAAGCTGGATTCAAGAAGCACAAAATGTGTATTGTTGGGAGTCAGTGAAGAAACAAAAGGTTACAGAATGTTTAATCCTCTCACAAAGAAGTTGATAATTAATCGTGATGTCATCTTTGAAGAAAATGCAACTTGGAACTGGGCAGAAGACAACACTAGTATACTGCTACGCTGGGAGATAATGATGACAGTATACATGAAGAAGAATTAGAAGAAAATGAGGAGCAGACACAAGAACAGATTAGGGAAATTAGAGATGAAGCAGGTACTGGAGATGCTGAAATTGGAGATAAAGCAGGTACTGGAGATGCTGTTAAAGAACCTGAAGCAGAAGAACAAAATGAGCATATTCAAGTTGCAGGTGTCAGAAATCGAAGAGCACCACACTAGATAGAGGATTATGTTACGGGAGTAGGCTTGTCTGAAGATTATGTCATGGGAGCAAGCTTATCTAAAGAAGAGGAAACACAAAATATGGTGTTATACACTACTGCTGGAGATCCACACACCTATGAAGAAGCTGAAAAAAATCACCAATGAAGAGAAGCCATGAACAATGAAATTGTTGCGATAGAAAGGAATGACACATGGGAACTAACTGTACTGCCGAATAATTCAAGGAAGATTGGGGTGAAATGGATATACAAGACAAAACTTAATGAAAAAGGTGAAGTTGACAAATACAGGGCCAGACTTGTAGCAAAGGGATATGCATAGCAACATGGAATCGACTACACTGAGGTATTCGCACCAGTAACAAGATGGGACACAATTCGAATGGTTCTAGCAATAGCAGCACAAAGAAAATGAAAGGTGTATCAACTGGATGTAAAGAGTGCATTTCTTCATGGGAAATTAGACGAAGATGTATACGTAGAGCAACCTCTCGGCTATGAAAAAAAGGAGAAGAACACAAAGTCCTCAAGTTGAAGAAAGCATTATATGGTTTGAAGCAGGCACCAAGGGCCTGGTTTAGCAGGATTGAAGCATATTTTGTGAAGGAAGGTTTTGCTCGATGTCCAAGTGAGCATACTCTGTTTGTTAAAATTCAAGAAGACAAGAAAATTCTAATAGTATGCATATACGTAGATGATTTAGTGTTCACAGGAAGTGATGAGGGGATGTTTGCTGATTTCAAAGCTTTAATGAAACGAGAGTTTGATATGACTGATTTAGGTAAAATAAAGTTCTTCCTTGGAGTAGAAGTTGTGCAGAATGATGAAGCAATTTATCTAAGCCAAAGAAAATATGCACTTGAAGTACTAGAGAGGTTTGGCTTAGAAAAGGCAGATTCAGTTCGCAATCCAATGATACCAGGTATGAAGCTGATGAGAAATGAAGATGGCGAGCAAGTGGATGTGACTCAATACAAACAAATGGTTGGAAGTCTCATGTATTTATCAGTAACCAGGCCAGATCTCATGTTTGGGATTGGTCTAATCAGTAGATACATGGAGAGACCTACAACTCTACATATGCAGGCTATTAAGAGAATTTTGAGATATGTGAAAGGATCTGTGAACTTGGGCATCCATTATAAAAGAGAAACTGCAAATGATGAAAGATTAATGGCCTACTCTGATAGTGACTATGCCGGGGATCAAGATGATCGTAGGAGTACTTCGAGATATGTTTTTATGCTAAGTGAAGGAGCAGTTGCTTGGAGCTCCAAGAAACAATCGGTAGTCTCTTTATCAACAACTGAGGCAAAATTTATATCTGCAACTCATTGTGCGTGTTAAGCAGTATGGATGAGAAGAGTACTTGAAAGGATCGATTGCAAGCAAGGGACACATACTATCATACACTGTGATAATATGTCTTCAATTAAATTAGCAAAGAATCAGATTATGCATGGCAGAAGCAAAAATATAAATGTTAGATTTCATTTTCTACATGAGCTGTGCAAGGAAGGAGTAATTGAGCTGAAGCACTGCAATACACAAGATCAAATTGCTGATATTATGATAAAAGCTTTGAAGATAGATGCTTTTGAGAAACTAAAAAGCTTTCTGGGTGTTTATGAGATACCAAACGAATAAACTGCTTACTGACAGCAATGCAGTTTAAGGGAGGGATTGTTAGGACTAAGTGAGTCAATAATATCCTAGCTAATAGGATTAAAGGATTAGATTTGATTTATTCTTTGTTTGTTAACCACGTTTGCAGGAGAGTGAAACGTGGGTTGCTTATTTTTCTGATTTCTGTTGTAATGGTTTGATTATATAAACCAGCTTTCATTCAATAAAGAAGAATGGTCTTTCTCTTCATCGTGAACTGCTAACCAATCACTTATAGAAATAACACACACCGTCTTTCCCATCTTCCAATATCCTCAGAATAATATTTAGTGACCAAGAAGGAGACTCGGCATTCTTCCTCTCGTCAAGCCCCTTGCACCAGCTGGTTTTCAAAAGTGTTGAATACATAAACCGCTTCTATCCATTCTTCTTCCTTGTCATAGCAGCATCCACTCTAGCCTCGCAAACGCGTATTTGCTGAGGTTGTGACTGAGAGTTGCTGCGGTGGTTGGTGGTTCGTGTGCATGGATTGCACTACCATAACGGCCCAAAAACATGACAAGGCCTCCTCTCTGATCTCTCTCTTTTTCTTATTTTAATGTTTTTCCATTTGGTAATCTTTCGTTTCTTCTCTTTTTTACCTTAGAAGAAAAGTACTCTTTTGATGTAAGCATTGTCTTACAAGTATCATCTTGAAAGCATATTAATTATCTATACAAAATTAATTATCATCCACTGATTATTCAGCTTGAGAATACACAGAGTCGCGAAAACATTACAGATAACTCAAAAAAGTATACGAAGATCATAAAAGATATCAAATTGAGATGATACGAAGATAATATTGAAATTTAAGTTACATAGATATGGGCGCTCGCGAGCAGTGTTCATGTTACTTCACTGTCATTTTCCTAGTCTAGATATATAGAGATTTATTCCCTGCAGTGTTCCGCCAAGGTAGACACAGGCAATTGGACTTGTCTCTCTATTCACGTGCTTCTCTCGTGTGCTCCACATACTTAGAGAGAGAGAGGGGGAGGGGTAAATCTGTACTTAACAAACAAATCAGTCTATCTTAGATTCATTATAGATGTATAAGCATTTATTCAACCCCCCTGCATGCTGATTCCTTCGTGTGGGAATCTGAATACTGCAATAAAAGTATAAAACGTCAAAAGCGAGGTACTCAAGATGCATTTATAAGTAAAATAAATTGAATCTGAACTCATTGATATAATTGACAGTATAAAATCAGTCATATAGTACGTTTAAATTTGGTTTATATATATATATATATATATATATATATATTTAGAGTTCAAATACTGAAAATTCAAGAAAATCCTTAATTTGGTTATATTTAAAACTTCAGAGGAATAATTTAGTTGTTTTACAGATATCGTTAATGTTGGGGGGAAAAACAAAACAAAGGAAATGAAAACGGGGCCCTGGATTGTATGTAGCTAAAAGGCTGGTTTCCTTGTTGGGCTAGGCTACTGGGCTCGTTCTTAACGTGAGGTTGAATAACTAGGCCCCTATATGAAGTGTCGCTAAAGCCCAAGATGCCTTCCTTTATTTTGTAACATTAGTTTGTTTTTGCGGCATGTTTGGAGGGATGCGTTTTCTAAAATTTAATTTTTTTTATATTGGTATATTAAAATGATTTTAAAATATAAAAAATGGTAGGAAAAATTAAAAAAATCACATAGCAGAAAGAAACAATTACATGTACAAATGAAATCATTCGTCGAGGCCTAACCAAAGAAAGAAACCAAGAAAGGTGCAGGCTAGTGCAGCTTTTATGGAATGCATGTGTATTCTGCAATGGTCAGTCTCCCCCCAGAAATTCCGTAAATGCCACCACACACATCATTCCCTGCTCTGCCCCCAGCAAATGATCACAAAAAAACAGTCCAGCTGGGTTTTCCATGTGGCGACTTCCTATAGGCTGGTTAAATGGCTAGGGACATCATTGGATGCTAAATCTAAAGGTTTTGCTTCCTAACCAGCTTAAATCCCACAAAATGTCACGAGCGTAAATGCCAAGAAATAAAAGGCACCCCCACCAGCCCCAAACTACTGTCGCTCTTCCTCCCACGAACTCTCCCTTTTCCACTCTTATGTGTCCCCCTTTTACGTTGGAGTTAAATTATAGCTCTAGTCCCTGTAATTAACAGAAGTAATCGATTAGTCCTCGTGGTCTCATAAACCGAATAATCAATTTCTCTGTTTCGAATCTGTTTCTGATTCAGTCTCTTTGTCAATTTTATGTTGTTTTTCAATCGAATCTTGTTACTTCTCAATGTAGAAGCCTGCCCATTAATCATAAGAACTATGTTGATGTTGTTAGATGCAGTGCCTCCTCATATAGCACTCTCACGTACGTGCATAAACAATGACTTTGTTTTTTTTATGAAAAATGTGGTAAAGAAAAGAGTGGTGGAAAGAGAGAAAAATTCGTTCAAGGAAGAAGGGATTTTGAGGAGGAATTACTGCATGGAGGGTGATTGAAGCTGATTAAGATACTGTTAAATTGTTTGTGATACTACCCAGACTAATTAATCACTCCAAGACAACTACAGGGATCGAGTTACAGCCAATTATTCCCAGTGCCATAAAAGTTGCAGCTGTTAAAAAAAAAAAACAAGCAGCAGCAGCAACAGGCACCAGTTTAATTATGGTACGGTCATTTAAATCCAAACAACGCGTCTGCTTTCCTCTCTCTCACGGACACAACACACACACAGAGCTACACGGCACAATGTTGTCTCTCTCCCTCCTCTTCCACCTCCTTTTACTCGCCTTCGTGGATCTCTCCACATCCACGACGGAATACCTTAAGCTCCCATTACTCCACAAAACACCATTTCCTACCCCACTCCAATCCCTCTCTTCAGACCTCCAACGTCTCTCTCTTCTCCATCACAGCCACCACCGCCACCAGAACCACCGTCGAACCTCCTCCAAATCCCCCTTGATGTCCGGAGCTTCCTCCGGTTCTGGCCAATACTTTGTCTCCATCCGCCTTGGCTCCCCACCTCAAACCCTCCTCCTCGTTGCAGATACCGGGAGCGACCTCACTTGGGTTAGATGCTCTGCTTGCAAGACTAACTGCTCCATCCACCCGCCCGGATCCACATTCCTCGCTCGCCATTCAACCACCTTCTCCCCAACTCACTGTTTCAGCTCACTGTGTCAGCTCGTCCCTCAACCTAACCCCAATCCCTGCAACCACACTCGCCTTCACAGCACCTGTAGATACGAGTACGTCTACTCTGATGGGTCCAAAACTTCTGGGTTCTTTTCCAAAGAAACCACGACCTTAAATACAAGCTCCGGTAGAGAAATGAAGCTGAAGAGCATCGCATTCGGGTGCGGGTTTCATGTTTCGGGTCCGAGTCTCATCGGGTCGAGTTTTAATGGGGCCAGTGGTGTAATGGGCTTAGGCCGTGGGCCCATCTCGTTTGCTTCTCAGTTGGGCCGTCGATTTGGTCCCAGCTTCTCTTATTGCCTCATGGATTATACTCTCTCGCCTCCTCCAACCAGCTATCTCATGATCGGCGACGTCGTTTCCACTAAGAAGGATAATAAAAGCATGATGAGCTACACGCCGTTGTTAATTAACCCTGAAGCCCCCACCTTTTACTACATTTCCATTAAAGGAGTGTTTGTTGACGGTGTAAAACTACATATTGACCCTTCTGTGTGGTCACTCGACGAGTTCGGTAACGGCGGGACAGTTATTGACTCAGGGACGACGTTAACTTTCTTAACAGAGCCAGCTTACCGTGAGATATTATCGGCGTTTAAGCGTGAAGTGAAGCTACCGAGTCCAACTCCAGGGGGTGCGTCCACTCGGAGTGGTTTTGATCTTTGTGTGAACGTGACGGGCGTGTCAAGACCGAGATTCCCAAGACTGAGTTTGGAACTCGGTGGTGAGTCGTTGTATTCGCCGCCGCCAAGGAATTATTTTATAGATATAAGCGAGGGAATCAAGTGTTTGGCGATTCAACCCGTTGAGGCGGAGAGTGGTGGGTTTTCGGTGATTGGGAATCTGATGCAGCAAGGATTTTTGTTGGAGTTTGATAGGGGCAAATCTCGGCTCGGTTTTTCACGTCGCGGTTGTGCTGTCTCGTGATGCGAAACGGGGTCATTTTCGTTTCGTAATTCTTCCCTTTCCTTTTTCTTTTTCAGAGAAATTTGTGATCAACTGTCGTTAAATACCACCCCCTAATATTAATTATCGTTTTTAGATATTATGCGATTTTATTTTTATTTGTCTATTTAAAATGGGTTGTGAATGTTTCCTCCTCTACGAAGACAGGCTAATGGTGAAAAAAAAAAAAGATTTTTCATATAATGCAGTTTTTTTTTTTTATAAGAATTGTGCCTGTGTTACACTCTCTTACATGAACAGCGAATATGATTTTTTAAAGTGTGTTTTATTTTGAAATAAATTTTTTATTTTAAAATTTTTATTTTTAACTTTAATAATTTGAATATATTAAAAAATTAATATAAATTAATAATATTTTTTAAAATAAAAAAGTAAATAACCTAAAGAATATTAGATACAGATACAAGTAACAGTGTCTGCTGGTGAAAGGATAGCCTCATTTCAAGAATCAACTACAGACAAACAGAACTTAAAACTAAAGTAAAGAAAATAAGTAAAAAACTAATAAGATTGATTTGCATGTATACGAGAGATTCCAAAAAATAAATAAAGAGACCATCTGAGAGCATAAGTAAAAAATTAATAAGATTGATTTGCATGTATACGAGAGATTCCAAGAAATGAATAAAAATACTATCTAAAAGCTTGATTGTTTTTATATTTTTTTAAAAATTCAAAATTTTTTTATCTTTTTATTTACTTAAAATAAATTTTCTTGGTGCTTTGATTTTGATGCTTAATAATAAATTTTAAATGACTGAGGAAGGAGAAGGAGAAGGAGAAGAGCAGCGTGGCGGTGATGGACTGAGAAACGGTGAAAATATCGGAGGCCAGTCACTTTTCATTATTCACATTGCAGAACATTGGAGAATGCAGAAGACAGCAAAGAAGAAGGAAAAGAGGAAGGGGAGGAGCAGCGCGACAATAGAAATGATGGAGGCCGGTGGTGAAAAGGAATTGCTTTTCTCTGATAGATGACGATACTTTTTTTTTTTTATGTTTTTGCTCTTCTTCTTCTTTTTATCTTGCAGCCCCCTGTCTACAAAAATAAAAACGTAGCATTGTAAAAAGCATGTAGAAATAGTTTCTACGAAACTGTGTTTTGAATGCTGGGGTTCATGCATGAAAATTGCATTCTGTTCCGTAATCCAACAAGATAAAATCACGATTAAATAAAAATACTGCCGAAAATACATAGCCGAAAGGACTCTCAAAAGAGGATTTGATTTGGTGGTGGGGTGGGTGCTGAGTTTCGAGGAATTTAAAACGACTATGTTTTGAATATTGGGTGTTGTCCTATTACCAAAAATTATGCATTATAACAGACTTTCTGAGGAAAAGAAGGATGATAATTTTATCTTCTCACGTGCAATACTTGAGAGAAAATTACGGTAGAAATACCATGTTTCATTTTGGATTGAAAAAGTAAAATTATTATTTTGTTATTCTAAAAAAATTGAATTTTTATTAGGGGTAATATGATA
>Ga0325414_1000510_pt1 | contig 31963 bp, 25 predicted proteins | sample PopdelMetagenome_8_FD_206183 | JGI IMG/M metagenome (GOLD analysis project Ga0325414, IMG submission 206183) | Populus deltoides microbial communities from Bellville, Georgia, United States - Leaf-PdKOR-R3 | ecosystem: Host-associated > Plants > Phyllosphere > Phylloplane/Leaf | place: USA... | reverse complement strand
ACATAAGTGACGAGACAAACACAAACATGGCATATGAGATGCACATGAAAGCACTTTCTTAACAGCCATATGCAGAAAAGGTCTCTGTCGTCAACTTTCAAGAAAAGAAGTGTAATCTTCCTGCAACATATAGCTGGATCACTGGCGACCATACTCAAAAGAAACAAGTGTAATTTTGCATGCGGGGGCCAGAAAAACTTGCGATCATGACAGTGATTGAAAAAGGGAGGGTTATTCACATGCACGAAGGCATCCAAGTTAATTAAACCTCACTTGCTCGTTTAATCATGCTTGGCTGTTCAATGCTAGCTATAATTAAAGTAATTAAATTGTGTTTTCTGTTAGGTTTCCACTAACAAGTTTGTTCTTAACCCAGGAGGATCTTGGTGAACCCATGAAAACCAGGGGGGCCCTGTTTAAGGATGTACTCCTGTGGTGAATTATGAAGATGAGGGGAAAACCAGCGAAGAGCTTTTTCTCCCGTCGAAAATGTTAGAACCCGGTTATTACCTGGCCGGGTTGATTACATTGAGTAAAATCTAGTTCATCTAAAAATACTGACCGAGTAATGTCAATTATATTGAGTAATTAAAGATATTTATTGACTTATATCTTGTATGATAATTTTCAGGTGGTTCCAATAAATTGTATTACAATTCAAGGATGATTACATGTTCTAAATCATTTTAAGCAGGAATTCTAAAGCATTCATTAGTGAGATTAAAAGGTAATTAGTGACCTTCTAACTTGATACCGAGCCGAGCCAAGACGAGTTAATAAAAAAAACTTGATTTTTTTAAAGAATAATATCTTTTTAATTTTTTAAAAAATTAAATTAATAAACCATGCTTTTAAGTTTTAACAGAGTCCACCATTATTGTAGCTAAAAAAGAGGAGGGATATATTATTGCCCTCTTAAAAAAGGAAAAAAGGAAGAGGAAAGAAAGGAAAGCAGCCAGCATTTTTATCCTCTCCTGTTCTAATTAAAGAAAATACAACCACAATTAGCGGCTGATTAATTAAAAAGTGGTCAACCATAAATCTGTCCCACGTTGTGTTTGTTATGCATGGCACATCATATGCCTCATTTAGCAAGATACAATGTCAGCCGTCTGATCCTTGATTGATCCATCTAGTCAACGACGGCTCGGTTGCTAGGAAGCGAAAATCAAGGGTGTTATTGACAGGTAGTGGTGGGCATGACAACACCTGAAAAGACACACCGACATGATCTCCAGACAGTTGGAAAAGCAATGCTGAGTTGGCAATTAAAGTTCCTTTTTATTTTTTTTATTTTTCCCTTTTATTTTCCTATGAAATAATAACGAAAAAGAGGTCTGCTTGATTATAAAATTTTGCTTTTTTTAGCGGGGTCCTTTTTCAAGGACTAATTTACCCCTCGGCGCTGAAATGCCACAGCCATGCCTCCATTTTTATCAATTTTATAATTGAGAAGGGTAATTATGGAATTCCAAAAACACTAATCACGATTTCCTGTTTAACAGGGTTTCTAATCTCAACTTACCACCACTAGCAAGGCAACTGTCCTGTGAAAAAAAGGAAGGCAAACATGGTCAAAGACAATGCAATGAATTTAGGATGGGAATGCCCTATTTTTTTTTAGCTAAATTTCATTTTTTTTTTACCTTTTTATTCCCACTTGTTTAGAAAAATACTTCAGAATATCTCTAAAATAGAAAAAAAAATATTAGGGTTTAGTTACATTGATAAGTTTTGTAATTGAAAGTAGTAGTATTTTAATTTTTTAAAATGAAAAAAAATTATACCTTAGCATATGAAACTAAGATAAAAATTGATATTTTTTTATATTATTTAAAACACAAAAGCTAAATAAATATTTTAATCATATATGGATGAATCTTTAATGTTAAAATACATTATTTAAAAAAAAATTACACAATACTAATCATGAATGATAAGCAATGAAATGGTCAAATTGAGATTTGAGAGATTGGTCAAGAACCTTAACAAAAATCCCACAACTAAAGGCTTGCCTGACCAACATGCCCTTGGCCAAGGACGAGAGGCCACATGAGGCATTTTAACAAATATCAAGGGCATATCCGTCCACACAAATAAAACAACCGAAAGCGAGCCAGCTGTGTACACAATGAGCATGACGCGTCATGGGGTCCGTAGATCAGATGCTCGAAACCAACGGCCAAGATCATCCCAAAGCAAATTTGAAGTTCATTTAAGTTGAATTTCATCCGAGGCTGAAATTTCATTTCACATCTTCCCCTTTTTTAAAACAAGAGGGCGGGTACCTTGAACAAACGCTCACACACAGCGAAGGAAGAAAGAAACACAAAGAACAATTCAGTTTTCTGAACGGTATGCTGTTTGAATTTCAAAATTCTTCTTCTTTCTGATCAGGGTTTAGCTCAGATTATAACATCATTGTGTCAAACCATTAAAAGATTTGATCTTTAAATGTGGGTTAATTTTATTTTGTGATTTAGCATTGCTAAAGTTTTGATCTTTGATGTGATTTTACAAAATGAACATTCAGATTTTGATTATGATTTGTAAAAAGGAAATGGGATCCTTTTATTTTGCTTTCCATTGGGATCATCATGCTCTTTTTGTCAAAATCGTGCATTAAATTGTCGTGATTCCCAATTTGTATAGCATTTTAATGTAAGGTGGCGTTTTGAACGTGGCAGGTGAGAGGAAATGGCAGAGAGTGAGGATATTCAGCCTCTTGTTTGCGACAATGGTACCGGAATGGTCAAGGTATTTAGCTAGATTTGTTTGTGAATTTGTGATATACTTTTGATTTTAAAGTTTTGATTCTTACAGTGATATTGGTTGTGATTACTGATTTGGATTGGAAATCTCAGGCTGGGTTTGCTGGGGATGATGCACCAAGGGCTGTTTTTCCAAGCATCGTGGGTCGCCCACGCCACACTGGAGTGATGGTTGGCATGGGTCAAAAAGATGCCTATGTTGGCGATGAGGCTCAATCAAAGAGAGGTATTTTGACTTTGAAATACCCAATTGAGCATGGTATCGTTAGCAACTGGGATGATATGGAGAAGATTTGGCATCACACCTTCTACAATGAGCTCCGTGTGGCTCCTGAAGAGCATCCAGTTCTCCTTACAGAAGCTCCTCTTAACCCCAAGGCCAATCGTGAGAAAATGACCCAGATCATGTTTGAGACCTTCAACACTCCTGCAATGTATGTCGCTATCCAGGCTGTACTTTCCCTCTATGCCAGTGGTCGTACAACTGGTGAGTGATATGGTCCATCCTCTATTTGCTTTTATGTTCAAACTGATGAATGGAAAAAATATTGTTATTGGCTTGTTGCATTGGAAGTTTTCGGAATGAGGCGGAATTTTAGTGATTGGTTGAAAAAATAAATTTCAGGAAAGAAATTTATCTAGATCATGATAAAAAAATGGAATGTCTTGGATAACTTCTCAAACCTTTCTAATTTGTAAGTTAACACGATCTATTTTTCACCCTTGGTCATAATCACATTTGGTTTTGGGGAATTTTATATGATATATACAGGGATCATGATCATGAAAACCAAAGAACTGTCTTTGACAAGCATGTAGGTAATCCAGCTTGGTGGTTTACATTAGGGATCTTTAATTGTGGAGATAAATTAGGTGAAATAACATTTTTCATGATCTATGTGTTGCTAGGTATTGTTCTGGACTCTGGAGATGGTGTGAGTCACACAGTTCCCATCTATGAAGGCTATGCCCTCCCACATGCCATTCTGCGTCTTGACCTGGCAGGTCGTGATCTCACTGATGCCCTCATGAAAATCTTGACTGAGCGTGGCTACTCTTTCACAACCACAGCAGAGCGTGAAATTGTAAGGGACATGAAGGAAAAACTAGCCTACATTGCTCTTGATTATGAACAAGAGCTAGAGACAGCAAAGACCAGCTCATCTGTTGAGAAGAGCTATGAGCTGCCAGATGGGCAGGTTATCACTATTGGAGCTGAACGTTTCCGTTGTCCTGAAGTCCTCTTCCAACCATCCATGATAGGAATGGAAGCTGCTGGCATACATGAAACAACATACAATTCTATCATGAAGTGTGATGTCGATATTAGGAAGGATCTCTATGGCAATATTGTCCTCAGTGGTGGTTCTACCATGTTCCCAGGCATTGCTGATAGGATGAGCAAGGAAATTACAGCATTAGCTCCTAGTAGCATGAAGATTAAGGTGGTTGCACCACCTGAAAGGAAGTACAGTGTCTGGATAGGAGGTTCCATTTTGGCATCCCTCAGCACCTTCCAGCAGGTACTGTGTCTATTTATTAGATTTGAGCTGCAAACAGAATTGAACTCTAACCTATTCTACTCGTTTTGGTATCTTTAATGTTATGCTTTAGCAGTATTGTTTAGTGTTATTATACGTTACATGCTTAAGAACATGAATCTTTATGTGATGATTGGAAGGAGTAAACTAGAATGATAGCAAAGCTTCAAAGAGACGCAATGTTGTCAGAAGTTTGTATCCGAGTTCTTGATCTACCATAATCAGGATTCAAGCACTCGACTCTTGTACTGTGCTTTTCCAATCTGATTGGAGAAATTTACTTTCTTTTGAGTGCAGATGTGGATTGCAAAGGCTGAGTATGATGAGTCTGGGCCATCAATTGTCCACAGGAAGTGCTTTTAATCATGCAAAGCAAGAGGCTCTCGGACAAATACATACTATATACACTTTGTATTACAGAAGGCTTCTAATCAAGTGGTTGCAAAGTTATCGTCTGCATTTCGTCACCTCTTTCACTCTCTCTCTCTCTTTTTTTTTTGTGTTTTGCTCCGTCAATGTCTGGACAACAAAAATGAGGTTGAGGGGATCAAATTTAAGATTCGATTATTTAATTTGTTATTGGATTTGTAGAAGAGTTGTGTAATGTAACTGATTTGGTTTGGGTTAATTTCAGATTCATTATTTTATTGTTTCTTTAAGAAATTTTTATTAAATAAAACCAGTACTTATATTCATATTCATGCGTACTAGCAACTCAGTTCTTCTTGCATCATTACTTTTGGTGGATGAGATTTTTTGTTGGATTTGTTATTTACTTTCTGGTTCATCTGCCAACAATGCTTGCGCGTTGAGTGAATAATGATACACACAAAACAAGCAGGATGTTGCTGATGATACGTTGAAGTCTACTAAAGGCTCGGCGAGGAGCAGAAACTGTTATTCTGAGAAAGCGAATCCACTTAGCCATTTCTGCTTCTGAGTTTTATATGAAACATCACATGCTTCGACTTTGAATATAGAACGTGTTGATGATATGCTAATAGAAATAAACTCAGCAAGAGTAATAGTGCCATAAACAATGGGCGTTTCTGTAGCATCTCTTAAGACACACGATTGTGGATGGTCCAACAAGAGTGCGATGCTAGCAAGATCTGTGCTCTTGAAATGAAAGCTATTTCGGTATAAAATATTTACTGGCACGACTTCTTGTCACTACATAGAGTAAATTGAAAACTACACAACCATGCCAGGAGGAGCCATTGCAGCACGGGTGGATTATGGTCAGAACTGCATTTACATGCAGAACCTGAATACTGGAAATGCCCTGGAAGCTTGAAGGTTGGCTAGTAGTAGAGTAGTAAAAACTAAAAAGGTAGGCCTGGAGAATCATAAACTTCATTCTTAATTATTGTCCTCGGATCATGCTTTTTAATCATTCATTATTGTTTGTTTGAAATATTACGAATCACTCCATTAGGTTGACCTCCTGCAACAATAGAATCAATGGAAATTAACCAGACAAACACTCTTTTAATAACATTGCGAATGAATAGTACAAACTTCAGGTGTATACAGAGTCCACATGTTAAATCCAAAAATCTGTAGCTTCCCCTCATAAGAATTCTCAACATGGAGCATAGCATCAGAGTGAAAGAAATCAGGCTCAACGGCCCACAAAAACTTGGAAAAGAAAAAGGCGAGGGAACAAAACTAATATAGTAAAATGTGGCAAAAAAGAAAAGGAAAAAGAAAAGGAACGACAACAGAAACTTGCCAAGTTTAACTCTTCTTTGACTAGACTGCACAATTCAAATGATGCTCGTTTATATAGTGGACCGGGCATTCTCATCAATTCCTTGAAGAATGTTAAAATTTGATGGTCCAACAGTGTCGTTAAACCCTCGTACTGACATCTCTGGTGCTGATGTACTATTCCCTAGCAACTCATGGTCTATAAAGATCACAACTACTGTCGTATCATCATGAAAAAAACGCCTGACCCCCCTATCGACCTTCTTAAGATCATCATACCTCATCTCCCTCTTCCTAGCTGCCACATTTAGAGCTGTTTTGACTAGTTTCCTAGCAATTCCCTGACATTCAAAGATAATAGGAGGAAAATATCAGTGACTTGAAGTTAAAAAGGTCAAAAAGAAATGAGCTGGGAGCTAAATGCATACAGCTCGTGGATTATTGCACACAATCTCAACTGCCTCCTGGTTTGTTAGTTGTTCCCACAGCCCATCAGATGCAAATATGACAAATTTATCATTGGGTCCTAAAACCCTTGTATACATGGATGGTTCTGATGTTAGCACGGGCCGGCGAATGGGTTCAGGGAGGTGAAATCGTGGAAAAGAAGGATCAAGAGAAAACTCGGGCCGCTTCAAGTATGCATCACCTATAGATCTAGAAACCTAAACAATTCATCAGGAGAAACCAACAGGAAATATAACTCATTAATAATTGGAAAAAAATTTGACTGATATGCATGGGAAAAACAGAAAAAATCTAACAGGCAATTGAAAATCATTTTAACTTTGGGATAAAATAAATTTGAATAAAAAAGTTCTCTTATCATAGGTAGCTTGTACAATGAACTTAGAATGTAAGATACACATGCAACATATATACTCTGAAAGGTTGAATTTCATCTCATATGATAGTGAAATGACAAAAGAAAATTCAGCCACCAACATTTGAATATTGCTCTTTTATTCCACAGCTCCTCAAAATAGGAATTCCACAAAGAGGCTACCATATTTAGATTTTGTCTCATTATGAGGATGCTTCCAAGTGGCAAACCTCTACTTGCAAAGATCAGTTAATCAAGTATTTTTCCTCCAAGTGTGATGAACTAGGTAAATGTATGGTTTCAAGAAAATACCGCACAGATGGATTCCTAATCATCTTATATTGGTTTTCAACATGCAACACAATTTAAGGACATTTAACACTTTAAAGACTATACAGCCTAGAAATCTACTAGGGAAACATTATCCTACAGAGCTTTAAAAATTTTTGCTAGTCAATTTATTTGGAATAATAATATAGATGAGTATCATATAAAAAAAAACCTGATGCTGTGTGAATCGGGATAATCCAGAGAAAATGATTTGCTGGAAAACTGAAAAGGGGAGGGAGGGAGGGAGGGATTTTGACGAAGACAAGAACTACAAACTTGTATATTCCAGCATCTCTTTATCATTTTCCCAAAATATTTCAGAATCATTAGTGAAGTAAGCATGAACCAGAATTGTTTATGAATGCAATCGAAGATAATTTTTTAAAAAAGCCGACTTTTCTAGCATTGTTAGACTGCATTATGTAAAAAAAATGTAAAACCCTTAGCCAGACAAATGATAAATTATAAACACCAAAATTTCTACCCACTTGCTTAATGAAGCAAGGAAATTTTCCAGATTGAAAAACAACCTTAAGCGACAACAAACTGGAGAGACCCTGAATACTAATCATAAATTCAAAGCGAGAACGCAGTTGGTATCATAAGAATCAAAGCAAACCTGAATGATGCCTTTGATACGCCATACTCCACGCTTCATAACAACAATATGCGAATCATCTGGATGCAAGGACTTGAGTTCTTGTCTAACCTCTTCCATGCTAGCATTATGATCCCTGGTCAACTGCTCAGCAACTACATTACTTGACCTACCTAGAGAACCAATTACAGCTCGAGAATCACCGAGATTAGCAACATATAGCATCCCCCTCCAGATAACTCCAACTAAACAACAAGATCCAACTGCTGCAATCAATGGTTTTATTCCACATGACCTACGGACAAGAGTAAGAAACCCATCCTCAGTTGCAGAGAAGGCACTTCTAATGATATCTTCAGAGATGGTTCCTCTTTCTTTAGCGTGCCCTGCAAATTAATAATTGCTCAAGGTTCATCACATAGAGAACGTTGCCTGGAAAAACATTTATTGAAACACAAGCCATAAGAGTTACTATACTGTTAGTAAATACTTCCCTTTATGTAATTCTTTTCCTGAAAATGAACAAAGGGTGCACGAGCAACTACAGAACAACGGATTATGTTCCATTTCGGTAATCACACCATTATCTAGTAGATCAAGCAACCAGAGAAGGGGGCATGTTCAAAAAAGCAGGGTTGTCCTGAAGAAGCATCCATTTACATAACCGTAATATGAAAACCATTCTTACCATAGATCTCCAAAATTTTGCCTCCAAATACAAAACTTGACCCCAAAAACTAATGTAAAGAAACACCAGAAGTAGTTGACGTTGGCAACAAACACTTAAAAGAAATCAATTCGTCTCCCAAAAAACCAACAATCAAATTCGTAGAGAACCCAACAAAATTGTATCAAAGAGAAGTACAAATTCCTTTCAGATTAGCACCAAATACAAAGGTTAACAAATTCGCCCAACCAAACCTCAGAAACCAATCAATTTCATAAAAAAAAGTCAATGAAACTAACATAAACAATCCAAACTTGTTCTAAAGCATACAAAATCCACTTACATTAACACCATACATAAAACTACCAACCATATCACGAAAGTCAAATTCAACTCAACACCTAAGCACATGAACAAACCTAAGAAAATAACAAACAAACAGTGAAAAAAAAAAAACACTCACTCATGAGATTTAAGAACAAATGGTCAGATATGAACCGAGCAGCATCAGGTCCACCATGCCCATCATAAACACCAATAAAAGTAGCATCACGACCAGTCTCTACTTGACTATGATCTTCAATAACCTCGTTGGCTTGAACCACAGCAAAAGAGAACTCTCCAAAAGAGTGTTTCTCAAGGTCTCTAGACCATAAAAGAGAGTCAGGAGTAGCAGAATCATCATCATCATTTAAAATTTCATCCTTGCTCATACGTGCATATCGCCTCACCGGTCTCCAACAAGCCATTGCTATCCTTTTTAGCCACGACAACATCCCTCATTTCCTATTGAGAAACAAAACAAAACCCACTTTTTTTAATCAAAAAATAAAACGACCCTTTAAAGATTTTGGCCTTGATATTGCATGGATTGAGAGAATTCAAGATCTGGGCAGTGAAGATTGGAACTTTGAGAGAGAAACCACAAAAGAAAGGGATCAAAACAAGCCAACGTAAATAGAACAGTGAGATTGTATTACTCCAAGAAAAAAGAAACTACAAAAAATTGATGGATCATGTTGCAGAGTGAGAGACAGAGAGATTGAAGAGTACGGAATTCTGACTTCGGCTGAGAGGGGGAGGGAGGTAGGGAGAGTGGAGAAAGATCTGGACTTTTTGGCTAGTTAAGACGAAAGAGAGAGTTACAGAGAGGAAAGTTGACAATCTCTTTAGTATTTTTCTCATTTAATTTTTTTTTCCTTCTGTTGTGTTTATTATTATTCCATTATATAATAACATATTTATTAAACCATCCTCGTAGACTTGGGCCGTATTTGTTTTTACTATTCAATATTATTTAAAAAAAATTTAATTTATTTTATTTTTATATTGTTTTGATTTCTTAATATTAAAAATAAATTTTAAAATATAAAAAAATATTATTTTAATTTATATTTTTTAAAATTTACTTTAAAAAATAATATTTATTATAATCTTAAACACGTTTAAAACCCGAATCGTAAATTTAATAAATTAATTTATTTTGATTTTAATTTTAATTTATAAATTTAAAAAATTTCATTTAAAAAAATCAGTTGTGTGGTTTGATTTTTTTAGACACCTTGGCGGGGTAAAAGACAAGTTTGCCGGATTGCAGTCTACTCACCGGCCTGGTTTAATAACAATGTACAGTAATACAATGACAACAGCAATAGAAATAATAATAAAAGCAGCTAAAATGTGGTTGTTAATATTATAATTTAGAGTTTTATATCATCCTTAATTTTAGAATTTATAAAATTAATTAAAATACACATAAACTAGATATTTATATTAATAAAATAATAATAATAATAATAATAATAAAAAAAAAAAAAACCAAAGCGGCACAAGTCCTTCAAAACTTGGAACTGAGATGGTCTCTGTTGCTAAGAACTGGTAGGCATTGCCAAGAACTGGAATATATAAATTAAAAGAAGTCAGCAGAAAAAAACAAAAATGTTCTAAGTTTATAAAACTAAAATTTTCATTGCCAGAAGTTTATAAATAATCATTTTAGAGATGCAAACACATTTACAGAAAAAACAAACACATTTCTTTCCTTTATCATTTATTTTTTTAGAATCTTAAAACACTAACACAATTTAACAAATCACTACCACTAGGCTGGTTTTTGCAAAGCCCTAGCACTCGATGCATATCATCGTGATCCTTAATCATTAAGCAAGAAATTCTCAGCAGCTCAAGATGGTGTAAACCTAAGTCTCACTTGGACTCTTAAGGCTGTTTCTAGACTTAACACAGTCCAATGAGGAGGTGGCTAGTAGTAGGTGGAGGAGGAGGAGAGGAGTGGCTGGCATAACATGGCCAAAGCAATCCCAACCATCCAAAGCAAGGATGCAAGACGTGTGTGGTAGAGAAGGTGGCATGGCAACTACGGCTTTCCTGTTTGTATCAGTAGAAGGGAAGAAGATAAGCAAAAGAGCAGGGCAACGCCTGAGACATGTGACGGTGGGCTTTTTTTGGATCACATGAGAGTCGTTGTATGCTAGTTTTTCCTACTCATCTTCAACCTATTTCTAACTAAGAGTTACCAATGATATGGCTGCGTTGTTGGCGCCACGGCCACTACGAGAAGACCCAAGGCCCCACTCCACATTATCAGATGAATCATGGTTGTGGGTTTCTATGGTGTGGTGTGGTCATTTTCAAGATGTGCTAGCACAGGTTGTTCAATGATTCCCTAGCCATGAGTAGTTCCGATGAGTCGGAGTTTTGTGCTCTAGCCATTACTACTTTTCTAGATTGGTGGCACACGCGATGTCACGGTTGTATTAAATATTTTTTAACTAGAAAAAATAGTTTAGGATACGCTTGTGTTTTTCAAAGAAATAAAAGAAATTTGATTATTTATATAAATCTTGATTAGTTTGATTAATAACCATGGTGTAAATAAATAAAAAAAGAAGTCATCAATAATAAACAAAAATAAAATTGAAAAAACTAAAAAAAAACATAAATTAAAATATTTAATATTATAATGTAGATAATTTATCTAGTTGTGTTTAATGAATTTACTTATAAAAATTCATTAAACATAACTGCCTAATAGTTCGGTGTCAAAATTGATTTTTTAAAAATCACAGGGACCTGTTACCTAATAGTTCAAAAAGATAGAGGATAAAAATAAATTTTTAAAATAAATTTTAAATCCACCTTTTATTCAATCCGTTTCTTTTGCTTCAGTTTCCTGTTTTTCAATTCAACCCCTCTCCTTAAAAGAACTTGCAATTGAGTGCTAATTTAGATTCAAAAGGGTTAGATCACGTAAAATAAAAATTTGATGATCAAATTAAAAATTAAAAAAATATTATTACAATCCATAATGTTATCCATGTAGGTAAGCAATAATAACAAAAAGATCTTTTTAGTTTCTTTTAATATAAATCTAGCTACTAGCAATTTGACCACACTCTTGCATACCAAACTAGATGATAGTTTAGTGAGGGATTGTATTTAATATGGGTTTAATACTGTGGTGCTCGCTTGAAAATGTATTAAAATAATTTTTATTTTTAACATAAACACATTAAAATCATTAAACAACACTAAAAAAATATCAATTTAATATTCTTTAAAGACAAACATATTTTTAAAAAATATTTAAAAACAAAAACCATCGCACTCTCAAAAGATTACTTAGATTACATAGCATAATATGTTTTTATAAAATAGAGTATTTCTTTAATATGTTATTATATTTACAATTGATTTCAATACATATTATGTTTATAATCTATTATTCGGATGACATTTTCAAGCCAACTCATCAAAATCAAAATCAGCTATGTAATCTACATGTAATTATAAGTTTAAGTTTAAATACGTGTTAAATTTCTAAATCAAGTGCATTTGACATACTAATCGTTATAGACTGGTCTAAAAACCTCACTAAGATGTTAAATTAAAAAATTAATGTATATATAAGAATAAAATTAGCTCAATTAAACATATAAAGTTAAATTAGAAAAACACCTTATTATATAATCATAGATTAGAGATGGTTAGCTCTTATATTCACACGTGATTGAAACAAAGAACTCGCCAATGGATCGAACGAAGAAGAGTTGACAAGGACATATGAACTTTTGAAGACTCTTGAGATTGTGGAGTTAGCATGCTGTGATTTTTGGAGGGCCCATGACCTGATCTCTCTGTGTTTGATTATATGTCCACATGGAAACGAATAATATTGCTGATGTATTATCACAGGCTACACCAGATCGTTGATCAAACGCCTATGTCTACTGCAATGCTTCTCTAAGAGTACTTTTGAGGCTCCATCTAAAGTCTTGCGCCATGTCTACATCGCAAGAAATTGTAATTAGTGAAATAAACATGTCGGGCTGAAAGGAGATGTTGCTCTAATGATGAATGGCTAGAGAATTATGAATATGATTATAATGTCTTACCTTTTTAATGGAAGCCAAGATTGACTTGTTCTTGATATCCCTTGCTTTAAGCTGTGACCTTCCAATCTCAAGTTGCCTCAGCAGTGCAGATTTTCTTGTCACTGGAGCAAGAAGTGACCTCCTCTCCACTAAGGTAGAACTTGAATTATAGTGCGATGGACTTTCGCATGAGTTGCCACCTTCGATAACCCTTCTTGTCCTCCTCCTTTTTGACTTCCTTCTTAACACCCTTGCCAACTCCAATTTCTTAGCCTCGTTAGCGTCGTCGTCGTCACCACTCATTTCTGCAAATTTCCTTAGCAAAACATCTGAAGATTTCTTGGTTATGTGTTGAACTGTTGTAGTCCTACTAGAGTTATCACTAGCAGCGTCCATTTTGAAGAGAGAGAGGGCTCTGGATGCATTTTGATGAAAGGGAAATGTGCATATATGGAGGAGCTGCTTTTGTAAGGTAGTGACTTTGGTGTTATGTGAGAAATGGACCGTTGAGGCAGAGGAATGATTTGAATAATGGAAATAGGAAATATAGCCGTTAGAGGAGGGAATAATGGGGTTAATGGAACATTAAATTGGCATTGTCATGTGATTTAGTGCATGAACATGATAAGATTTACATTGATTCCAAGCAGAAATGCGCTCCACCCATTTCCTTGCCGATACAATTGCAAGTAGCATATATATGGCCTGGTTAATTCAGGATTAGGGTTTTGAAAAGTGGGCTTGTTTACTTTAACGTAACAGGAACAATTATTTCCTCTAAGAAAATAAAGTTGATTCATGGATAATTCATGCCAACGCGAAAAGAAATAAAAACGCTTGTGCCCACAACATTATATCGGCAAACTGCTTAGAGAAAAGAGCTCATGGACCACTAGCTTCTTTCTGTGTAATGGTCATCTAGTTGAATGATAGGCAGCGTTTTGAGTCCATGGCTTCAGAATCTGTTTAACGATCAACTAGAACTAAGCAGCTTTAAGTTCAATCTCAACGAGGGAGTGGGGTTTATGAAGCTACAAGGAGCCCTATCAAAAAACAAAGCTAATTCGCGTATCTCTTTTGAACATCACATTAACAACAAAGTTTAGACCATGGCATTACCAATAGCATTTCATTCTGACCCCGCAAAGAGTAATTCAATTTTCAAGTTAAGAAAAAGCTGAACTACATTTTAAAATACACAAGACCTTACAATTCACAAGAAGGCCTACCAAAATTACGAATAATTTACCTTTGGAGAACCAATGAAGAACCAGCTGGCAGATACACATCCTATCGATGATCATGTATCGTCCAATGATTCTACTGGTGGCAGTAATTTACCTTTCTCCACTCCAATGAAGGCTTCAGACATAGCGCACGAGGCAATGAAAAAGTCCTAGCAGTTCTAGTCCCTAAAGCAATACAGAGTGTCATACATCATGTGGTGTTTTTATAAGCTGAATTGAGTTCCAAAGCTAAGAGTGTGGCATTCCAGATTTCTCAGGTTAAGCTGCAAAACGTATGGAAATTATAGTTATTGGAAAATATTGTGGAAAGAAAAAATATTTTAGAAAAAACAGACAGGAAGAGAAAAAGGACAAATTTTGTGCTCCCAATCTCATGACAGTAAGGTATGAAACTATATTCTTGCGCCAATTTCTAACACTCAATTTCTCTTCTCATTCTTTGGTCAGTTTTCCTACTTCGTAAATGAACCAGAATTTAACATGCTAAGAAGAATGGCAATCCAAGACTGCACTATAGCAGAGCACAATGTAATATACTTTTATATTTCTAAACTAGAGTCATTTTAGCATTGTTAGTAGCAGAGTGTGATTATACTAGCTGAGCAACCCGGACAATTTTTACATTCCTTATTCTCCCACTAAATCCATCTCTGTTGCTTTCATCTTTCCGACAAACTTTGTTGAGCAAACAAAGATAAAGTGACTTAACTATCCTCGAATGCAGGTTGCATTATTAAAATGATTAGATCTTCCAGTGGCACTAACATCAAGCAACAGACTACCTTTTCTTCTCATTTTAGCACAAGCGCTATTTTCTCTCTTAAATGAAATATTATTTTAACATGGATGGAAGTGGTGTTGAGGGACTTAAAACCTCTTGATGCTGGTGGGGATTTGGTTTGTTATCGAGTTGAATGGTGTAGAGGATCCATATAGCCAGTCAACAACTAGTTTGTGATCAAGGCTTCGTCGTTGTTATAATATATTTTAGAAACAAACAATGAGTAAATCAGAAAGAGGAGGTCTTCCACGTGCTCCAAATCCAGAAAAGAACAAATGCAAGACATGAATCCACATGTAAACATGCATGATAAAAGCTTGTGTAACACAAGTTCAGGTTTAATTGTTTCAGACCCTGGAAAAATATAATACATATAAAAACTTACCACAACCACCATTCCAGTATTACAGAATTTAGGAATGGAAATAAGTCTCACCAACTGCCCTTCTGAACCTGCAATTAATTCAACATTAAATTTAACTGCGAGAAAATTCAACCACAATCTATTTTGCCTTATTTGTTAAGTATGAGATTATGAGAGAGTACCCTTTAAAATGCGAGTTCCATATTTATCTTGGTTACCAACAAAGTAAACATGAGGACAGCTCTCAATCAGGAAGGGATCCCTATCAGTGAAAGGATAACATCCTGAAAAACATTGTTGAGAGTGGATTCTTGAACTTGGAGCTCATGAAAAAAAAGGTTGAATTTTAATTGCAAGTATTCCTGATGTCTTTGTTTGAATCCAAACAATCAAGCTTGTATAAAAAAAAAATGCAAAATCAATCGCTAAAATTTATGCTGTTAAAACATAAATATATAGCATAGCAGGTGTTTCTACCGAGTGTGTTAGGTGTTGTTGGTGCCAGATGCCTCCACTTTAACGTCCTTTCCATAAATTCAAGCTCATCCTTTCCCTCCGAATATTTTTTAAGATCATCAATGTTCTGACCTGACGTTCCAAGAATCCTGAAAAGGACAAGAGAAAAAAAAAACATTGTCAAAATGCATCTAATTATCACAGCTCGCTGTTGAATTATGCACTCATTTCTTACCTGACACCATCAAGCTCAAAACAATGAGGATTAGTACACGACCTAAAAGTGTTATAAGCTCTGGATCCAGGGAAAAGCCATCTGTTCAATGGCTGAAGTGAAGAGAGAAAAAAATCTTATAAGTTGAAGTGAGGATGCACATATATTCCCAAAAGAAGGAAAAGATAAAGAAAGGGTAAACCTGTTGAGGTAAACAAAAGTTCGCTGGATCATTGGATCCTGGCATGATATCCACAGGCACACCTGCAGCAATCTAAACAGAGGTGTTAAACAAGGTGATCATGATAAGCAGATCCAAATGAAAGACAAAATGGGACAACAAAAGGTAACTAAAATATAATAGTCAAAATAACAAAAACAACCTGAGTCAACAAAATATCCAGCTCTTGAACTGGCTCAGAGAGCCTAGACTGATCCTTTGAAGCCAAATTCTGCCCAATGACCAGGGGACAAAAGATGGTTATCTTGTTTAGGTGACATGACACAATGTAGGATGTTCAATTCTGAAAAAAAATAAATCCCACTAAATATTTCAACCCATAAAGCGAATTAATTATCTACATATGTTGTTAATTCTTATAGTAGCTAATTAGCATAGTCTCTCTCTCCTTCTGCAGCCATCGATATTTCATTCAGGTTTAATCAATGTAGCAAAAATAGCATAGCTGCTATCAGGGAAGCTACTCTTATATCTAAGCAGAGCACTAGCTTTCACTTTACACAATTTCACAGAGGCAGAAAAATACAAAGATAATAGCACAAAGCATTTTATGGAAAGATAAAACAAAAATTGAAAAAGAGAACTTCAGAACTGCAACTGGATAAAGGAGACAGGAAAAGTATAAAACTCTTACCTGTCCATTTAGAAGACCAAGGGGAATTTCCACGGAATTACCTGCAATCACAACATGAACTATCTCTGCTGCAATACCCTGTTCCTGTTCAGTTAAGAATTTCAAGCAAGCAAGATAGGCAACAGACCAGCCTTAAAAAAAAAAAAACCAAGAAACTGCAAATACCTTTTCATCTCCCAAATGTCCTGTCATATGATCCACGAGAAGCTGAAATTGGAGAGGGTTTGATAAGCTGCTCCCAGCATTCACCCCAGAAATAAAAACAACATACTTATCCTCTCCTGTATACAATTGGAATTGAATTCTTTAAACCAATACTTGCAGAAAACACAAGTGTTAAGTCTAAAAGACAATTTTACTACTCAAAGAAAAATAAAAGGTGAGCTCCAAAAAGATAACATGGGAAATGGAATCCAAATATCAAACTTAAGAAGGGTCAAAGTCTACATTATTGAAATGGGCATTAAGTGATTCATCTACTAAGGAAGCAGCTTGAAATTCACATTCAAAGTTTCAACAGATAATGAGATTTTGATCCTCATTTTTTTTTTTATCTTTAAGTTATACTGTGTTTTCTTTTTTAATCTTTTAGGTCATAACTTGTGAAACTAGTCCCAAATGTATTTCTCGTATGTTAAAACTTCTTGTAACAAAAACTTCATGCTAGTTAGTAATTCCAAAATGCTTCTGTAAATACAATTTGTTTGCCAATAAATTTAAAATTTATCTTTCAATTCTATGAAGCTTTTATTAGATCCAAAGCAAATAGATGACAATGCAGATGAATACATCTTCAAAAGGACATAATGAATAGGGACGTTTATAAGCAACAAATAGAAAGATATGTATATATCTGATCCAGGTAGGAAAAAAAAATCACGAATATGGATGCCAGTATCATACTTGATTTAAGTTGGGGTTCTATCTGTGGTGCTAAACCAGCTTCAAGGACATCTAGCACCATAAAGTCACCAGCACCAGTTTCCTTTCCATGCAAAGCGACAACAACACCTATCAAATGCATCACATCACCACAAAATCAACATGTGTGAGAAACAAATATTAAAAATTATCGCTCAACAACTTGTAGAAAACAAATAGTTCCTTGAGAACTATTCCTAACTTAGTCATCCACACAATTCCAGTCCAACCATATATTTATGTTTAAAAACAAAAGTATGAGGAGCATGGAATTATTACCACATGATTTTCATGTCACAAACAGATAATGCATGACAAAAGCATGAATGCAAGACAAGAAGAACAGTGATCAACCAGGCCTTAGCAATTTGTTGCCAAAAAGAGATTAAGAAGTTGTGCTGCTCTAATATCTGCCAACAAACTGCATTCGATCTCACAAGAGTTTATTATTTTTCGTGCATGAGAGATACCTGTGACATATACTGAAGGTGAAAGCACAGTGCCACCAAGCTTAACTCTTCCACTTTCATCTTCCAAAACCAAATGATCATCTGGATGCATGAAGTTATGAGGCTTGACAAGAGGCAATGCAGATCTCTGCATATTGCACTCAAGTTTTAAAAAAAAATCAAACACCTTAGCAACCTAATTTTTTTTCTCAATTTCAAGAAAAAAATAGAAATAATAAGATCATGAAATTATTATTAACAACCACATACCTCCTTCGAGTATTCATCAAGAATGCAAGGTTTAAGTTTCATGTGCTTGTACAGGGTTCCAACAATGATGCATTCCTTGCCTTCTTCCAATTCCAAAACTGTACAAACTGCAACAAAAAGAAGCTGGCTAAGAAAAACTACTCCATGCAACTTAAAACCATTTAGCGTTATCATATCATTAAAAATTCGAGCTAACTACATCCAAGACCCTTACAAAAGCCGGAAATGAAAAAACTTGGAAAATAAGCCACCCAGGAAATTTATCAACACCATGCACAATTAGCCAGTGCCCATCAAGAAAGTGACCTAACGTGCACGAACTCAAACATAAACCTTCACAACAAACTAATTTCATTGAAATCCTAGAATCAATGACAAAATTTTCAAATTATGTATGAACTAAATCAACAAAAACCCATAAAAGAAAAGAAAAGAAAAGAAATGGCAAAGAAAAAAAGAAACGCAAATGCTAAAACCCTAAGCCTTAAATATCAGCATAACTTACGAATTCCCTCTTACATACCAGCCCATCAGCAAAATAACAAGATACCTACATAAAAGATCTCCGCAAAGACCCCAACTTCACTCTAAAAAGATAACCATTCCAGAAATTACTCCTCCCCTCTTCCAAAATTAGAACATTTAATGCCATAATTAAGCTCAAAACACACAACAAATCAAAACCCAAATCACCTAAACGAACAAAAAATGCAAAAATTAACTTCAATTCAACAACAAAAAAAAGAAGGAAAAGAAAGATAGAGAGATACCAGGGACATGGGGTTTCCAATGGGTAACAAGAGAGTAAAGCAGAGTCCTCATCATGTGAAGACGAGCAAAGTATATTTGACTGTATTGCTGACCTCTGTACGTCTCATTTTGAATCTCAAATGTCTCATCCTGCAGTATTAGCAACACTTTTGAGAAAACAAAAAAAACAAAAGGAAGTTTTGAAGCTCCACTGGTATTTGTTTTAACATGAGAAGAATGGGAAGAGATAACGGGAGATAGTGACCAGGGATTGGTAAGAGGATTGCTTTCTCTGAAGATTTTTCTTTGTGTCGATTTCCATTGCAGCCATGGCGGGAAAACAGAAACAAATAGCAGCAGCACCCAGCACTTTCACTCGGCTCTCCCTCCATCAGTGCAGCGGGTCCTTAAATGACAGTCCTCGTGCACTGGCATTATAAGGATTATTATTTATCAACAGAGATCCTCAACCGAACGGGGATGTAGCTCAAATGGTAGAGCGCTCGCTTTGCATGCGAGAGGCACGGGGTTCGATCCCCCGCATCTCCATTTTCTTATTTTTTCTATGCCTTCAAAAATATGTCATAAAAATGGGGATGATTTTATCAGTTGGAGTTTAATGAATTTCTCTTTGCTTTTTAATTAATGACTTGTTCAAAAAGAGGATTCCTCTGTTGCTAGTTTTGTATGATTTTTTTTAGATGATTTTGAAGTTACTTTGAAACGTAGAAAATATATTTTTTAAATTTTAGTTTTTTAAAAAATAAATAATTATTTTTTTATATTTTTTTAATGTGTTGATGTAAAAATAATATTATCAAAAATTATTATTTTCATATATTTTAAAATAAAAAAATTTTAAAAAATAATTATTAGATACTCTATTAAACAATGGAAAGGCAGAGCAAAGAGAGTTTTTTAAAGGGTTGAAATTAACAAAGTCTTTCTAGAAGGGATCAAAACTTAAATTTTAATATTTTGGTTCTAAAATTTAAAATTGTTTTTTGAAGTGGGCATAACATTAATGTTTTTTTTAGGGCCCGAGCTCCTGCCAATGTTCTATATAAAATTAACCAATATTTTTATTAGTTGAACAAAATCTTAATCTTAATCAAGATGACAATTTGTCTTACCCTGTAGCTCTCTCTTTTGTCACGCTATCTCCTCCTCTCCACTCGTCATGCCTGTGCTTTCCTTTCACTTAATCTCCCAAGTAAATTGCAACTTAATCCTTATAATTTCGAGAAATTAATAAATTAGTTGTTTTAGCTCAAAGCACTTTATGTTAAATTCCTATACGTCTAACAACCAAATATTGTGAATGTTGATAAGGAAAATGTCGTTAATGAATTATGGTGAAAATTGGTTGGTGGCTTTTAGAACTTTGATAGATTTAATTTCATGGAATTATTGTAAAAAAATGAAAGGATAATTGGGGTTAATGATGGGTATGTTGCTGGATTTTTGTTCTTGATTAAAAAAAAATGATTGATTATGGTAATTAAGGGAAGTTAAAATAAATCATCCTCCTAAAAAAACCCCTTTTTTACAAAATAAACAAAGAGAAATTATTTGTTCAATGTATAGAAATCATTCAGGAATTATTATATATCTAACTCTTTTAAATATAATTATAAAATATAATACAATAATTAATTTAGAAAACAACTCGAGTTATTAAACTTTTAAATTAACTCATGAGTTACTGAATCAATTAAATTTATAAATTTTATTAAAATAATTATTTTTTATTTATTTTAGTGTTAACTTTATTAGATTTAGTTAAATTAATTCAGTCACTAAAATTTTAATCAGTTAATATCTTTTATAATTCAACTAGAAATTAAGCACATCTCTGATTTTCTAAGTTAATTTATCGTCAACGGCGAGTTTAACACCCATGCTTTTAAATTGAGAAAAAAACCCAAAGGACTAACTTCATTATTCGCATAAAAAACAAGGACTGAGTTCTAATTTGCTTATATCACATGTAACGTGTTTGCTGTTTTCATGTATTCTCAAATATAGAATTTATTTATTTAAGATTAAAAAAAAAGGAGTAAAAACCGGTTCTTGCTCGAACCATGACAGAACAGACGAAGACAATAGACAGTACTGAAAGAAAAATCTCAGCTGCTCTTCAAATTTATGGCTTCTTCATCATCTTCCTTAATTCAGGGATGCTCAGGTCCTCCAATCTTTGCTCTTCGCTCACGCCTTTCTCCTTCGCTTTGTTCGTTTCAATCTTTGACCACGTTACCAGAGAATTGCCGGAGGAGCTCAGACTACCGGGGAATCCGCCGGAGAATGGCCTGCACCGCTATGGTACAGCAGGCTGTACAAGGAGGATCTCCAGCAACCTATGCTAAGGAAATGGAGAGACTCGCTGCTAAGGAATCTCTGCTTCTCGCTGTAATTACTCTCTATCTCTCTCCTCTTCCTTAGATTATAAGAAACTTTATTCGTTTCTCTGTTTTGAGGTTAAATTCGATGCAATTTAATGATTTATGTGTGCAATTGAATTTTTTGGAATGGACATCTGCATATACATGTTTTTTTTATTATTATTATTATTTATGCTAAACACGTTGCTGTACAATCAATTGTATAAAACTGAAGTAGCTAAGAGCGCCAAGCCCCAATTCCTGCAAAAAGAAAATGTTGACTCCGATCAAAATATCCCGAACCATTCTATTAACCTTCACTACCTGTTTTCTTTGTTAAAAAATAACCCCCCAATGATTCATTTCCTTCAAGATAGCATATACATGAAGCCATGCGAATACGGGATGTGAATTTTAGCAAAAACAAAATACACAAATGGCTCTTTCTCAGATTATTCTTGGACTGAAAAAATTTAGTATCCCAATCCCACATGTAATATTATTTGCCTTGCAAATTATTCTTGCATTTGGACATGAGAAAAATAAGTGAATGTTCTTGCTCTGTGATGCTTGATTACATAGGGAATGGACAGGATTCATGCTTCTTCCTGTATATATCTTTCTTTCGTTTGTTGATTCAGCCTTTTTAGGACAGCTGATAGAGCTGTAAAGCATGTTTTTTGGAATGTGTCAAGAGGGCCCGTAACAGTTTGTGCCAATGAAACTTGTTCTGAACAGGGAAAGATTATGCCACAAATGGTTGTCTGTAATTCTGCCTTTGCTTCAGATCTTCCAGGAAGCCATGTCCAATCATTTCCTTGAATAACAGCAGCAACTGCTGCATTCTCTTGGATATTTGAATAAAAAATAAACCTTTGCCCAAAAGCCTGGATCAATAGGTCCTTGGCGCCAATTGTCCCACCAAAGGAATGCCATTTTGCCATTACAAATGATGTAATCAGTATGACTCCAAGCTAGTGGTCTAAGCTTCATAAGCTTTCTCAAGCTTCGAAAAGAATCCCTGATTCACTAATTCACAGAATTAATGCAATAATTTGTATGGAAAACACCAATACCCTTGCTTTAAATGTTGATCATTTATAGTTTGTTTGATTGAAACAGTAAATTGTATGGCTTTGGAAATTCTTGATGTTTGTTAAGGTTTTCTTTTAATGTTTGTCTAATGCTATGCTATTGATATAGTTCAAAGATTCTGGGGGCTTTGAAGCTCTGGTCACTGGAAAGACAACAGATATGCAGCGGATTGATGTGAATGAAAGAATAACTGGTCTTGAGCGGCTTAATCCAACACCTCGACCAACTACGTAGGTGCTTAACAAAGCACTTCAATTTGCTTCTATGTTGTTTTTGTGAGATGTTTACTTGTTTATCAATATACAGGTCACCATTTTTGGAAGGTCGATGGAATTTTGAGTGGTTTGGAGCCGGAAGCCCTGGATTATCTGCTGCCAGGTTTATATTTGAGTGAGTACCATATTGATGAGTCTTTGTTTCTAAATTTCATTTTTCATGCTTTTCTAACTCCTACGAGGAATGTGATAATTTTTATTGTTGCAATAGTCTTACATGGGAATCCTAACTTCAACTGGGTTAGTCAATTTGAATGGCAGTTGATTGTCTTGCTTGTTGCAGGAGATTTCCTTCAAATTTGGCTAATTTGTCCAAAATGGACGTGGTGATTAAGGATGGAAATGCAAAGGTTACTGCACATATGAAACTATTATACTCGGTATCCTTCCATCTTTGAATGCCCTAGTCGCAATATCTGCAAAAACGTGTGATCAATGAAAGAAATTAGAAAAATATCCTTGCACTAAATTTCTTAAAAATAAAGGAGAAGTTTCTTATACCTGCATACTGCAAGCAGAATCTTACTGAGATGCGTACTTCATGAAGATGTTGGCTAGTTGAGTTAAAACCAAGGTCTAAATTTATGCACGATCAAAACACACCTCAAAACTAGTGTCCTGCAGTTAACTATTGCTTTTTTATATATATATAGTAATCGAGAACAGTTAACTATTGCTTAAATTGACATATATAATAATGACATACCTGCTGATAGTGATATCTGTGTAATGGAAATGAAGAAACCATAAATATCATGGAATTGATATAGCGACCATGATCAGATGAAGACAACCTCCAGTTGATACCGTTGTAAATTTATGTTTGTTCTTGTTTAATGCTTCTGAGCTTTGGTTTGAATTCTTCTGTGTACTGCAGATAGAAAGCAAGTTCATTCTGTCCTCCAAGTTAACAGTGGAGGGACCACTCAGAATGAAAGAGGAATATGTTGAAGGGATCCTTGAGACACCAACAGTCATTGAAGAAACAGTACCTGAACAGCTAAAAGGTGCATTTGGTCAGGCTCTTAGCACAGTCCAACAGATTCCTGTTTCTATTAGGGATGCCTTTTCTAGCGGGCTGAAAATTCCTCTATGTAAGCATTTTGATATTTGGATCATTTCTTTCTATCTTATTTAGCATTCTTCTTCCTAGCCAGCAAAGAAGAATAGAGAATCTCTGGGCCTCAAGCCATATAAGGTCTGAAGCGACAGGCATTTTGTTGTCCCTGTACCCCAGCCCTTTGACTAATAACTTCAACTTTCCATTGTCCTGGACTTTTTAGGGATGCTCCCTTCTAGCAACTCATAACGCTGTAATTGTAGCTTGAAATTCACATTGCTCATCTGTTCTACATTTCAGGATGTCTAACTCTTTCTATGCTCTTCTGCCTATTAGATGCAATGTTTCTGCCAATCTTCTTTAAAAACAATCAAAATTTTGAGTCGGAAACCTATCCTGAGGTGTTTGTGAATATCATATGCATCTCTACAGTTTTCATTTGTGCTTCTAATTATTTGTAGATATGTAAGAATTTCCAAATAAAACTGTTTTTCTATTTAATTTATCATTGATTAGTTCTTTATCTACTACTTAATAATCATCAATTAAAGTCTTCTACAGTTTTTTGTGTTTTTCTGAATTGTGTTCCATTGCTATACCAAGGATGGTATTAGAACACTGTATTTAAAAAAGTTTACCTTGCAGTGCATCTGATAAATAGTCAGACATTTTATGTGTGCTGTGCATGTGTTGTTCTTAGACCTACTATGATGTCATTAGTAATGGAGATTAATTCTAATCCATTAAGTGTAACGAGTCTAGAAATTCCACTCTCTTTCAATATATTGGGTCCCTTGGAATTGATTTAGGAATATGGGATGATGATCTCGATTCGAAGTTCTAATTTTCTTTTCTTTTTTTCATAGTACTGGGAGTTATTTACTTCTAATATCCTGCTCAATGCAACAAATTTTGAATGAAAAGAAACTCGAGTTTCAGGGTTTATAAGGCTATAATACCTAATGATGCTGTGCTTTTCATGCTTGGATATTTGTAAATTGCTAAGTTCATTTCTCTATGCCTGCAGCTAGTACTTTCCAGAGACTCTTCATGATTTCTTATCTTGATGATGAGATACTTGTAAGTATTCAACTTATATAATTTATCACATCATTTTGCAGTTATAAGCATCTCGTCCTTAGATTATCATCCAAGTGTTCTCATTGCAAAAGTTGATGAAAAGTGCATATATATAGGATTAATCTGCCATCTGAATTTTGTTTCATTAGCACCTCAAGAATAGTCTTTGCATAAATTGCAAAAGGAATTAAATATGAAAATTTCAAAAGTACATGTGATGTTTCATTCTCATGTGATAATGTAAAAAAGAAAAGAAAAGAATCTTTATGAATTCTAGACTACTATCTATTGTGCTTATTAACTAGAAGAACTATCATGGGTGGGGATGTCTCCATCTACCTAGAGTCATGAAGGCTCATACATAATAAATGATGTCTCCTAACTTTTCTCCTGGCTTTCTTATAAGAAGCTTGAATTTGTCCATTTGGTCTTCGTTCCTTACCCATTCTTATCATCTCTTGTAGCCATTTTAGATTCAACACATAATATGGTACGTGTTCGGTACAGGTATAGCCTGTGAAATATAATCACTTGTATTGTTTTGCCAAAGGATGGTCATGCAGAAATACCTTGCATGGACATAAATCTATATTTTAACCACATCATTCATTTGCGAAAGAAAAGGATAATCTCAAAGAATTAGCAGCTAGCTTTGTGACAGATATGTAGGAACATGAACCGGGAAAGTTAGACATTATCAAATTAATTATGAGTCTTTTCCTGGTTTTTGACACAGATTCTAAGGGATTCTACTGGAGTACCCGAAGTTGTTACAAGGCTGGATGCACCAGCCTCTCTAATGGCAGAACCAATTGCAGAGTATGAGAGCTAGAGATGTGAAAACAGACTGTTTATTATTTTTTCTCCACCTTCTAATACAATGTAGAGTCAACAATCTCTCCCTCTCTCTCTCTCAATCACTCTCAATAAGATGGGGGATTCATTACCTTGTATGCTTATTTGCTCGTTTGATTTTGTTCATTAAATGCTTGCTGATTGGAAATATAACGCTTCACTGACAAAGATTGTTGAAGCTTTCCTCTCAGAAGTGTTCTCAAGGTTTAATTGACTGAGATCAAGTTGATAGTTTCTATACAAAATTAGTGGGTGGATACTGTGGATTTGTTTGAGGGTCACCATCTGCGCATACTTTCAACCCTCGTGGTTTTGTCCAATTCTCTATTTCATACACCACTTGCAATCTGTACAGTTCCATAGTACTAAGCATAAAATCATTTGACAAGGTGTATTATTTACTGCTTGAAAATGAAAGCTTTTGCCAAAAGTTGTAGAGGATTGAAAAAAATATTGAGAAGAGTTTGGTGAGAAGTGTGAATATGATTGATTAAGAGGGTGCCGTGCGGTGTTGCGACAGTGTGCTTTGCTGTAATGCTTCTAAAACCTCAACGCATATTGTTTCGAAAGCTTGCCTTTACGTCACTTGGAGAGAGGGATTTTTGCCCGCTTGTCCATGTTATATTGTTCTCCCTACTCAGGGCTTTCCTCGGACTCCAATACATATGTAGTTAGATATTCATCCTCATTTTCTAATCGGGTTTCTTTTGACTTCGGCAGAAGTCATGGCTGGCAATCGCCAACAGCCATTAATAATGCTGGAAATAGCCATTAGTGGGAGGGAAGGTATCAAAATTTGTGGTACCAAATAGAAGGGCCGATCAGTTTATAGTGTTCTTAATTTGTGATTGTCGGAAAGATCTGAATGGCATTTCAACTTAACAAATTCAGAGTGTCTAAGAAACTGAACATTGACATTATACATATAAAAAAAAAGCAGGAAAGCAAAAGAAATTACATTGTAAACCAGATTGACAGGTCCAAATCTAAAAAGAAATACGAATGAGTAAATCAAGCTTGTTGATGAAAATGAAGATAAATATTTTTAATATGACTGATAGATTGGGCTGGGACTTTATGAAGGCATTTCTCCAAACTTTGTTCTCTAAAAGGTCAGCTAAATGTCATCATATGAAGTTGTGTTCATACCTAAGCTGACGTTTCAGAGTTTTCCTTGTTTTCAAGAGTTTTATTTAATTCGAGTTTTATTAGTTAGTCTGATTTATTTTATTATTTTAACAATTTGGTGTGCCTTATTAACATTAGAATAATCAGCGTTTATAGTTTAATATTAAAATCAGAAATCCCTTTACAATTTAGTTGTAGTTTTCATATATGTGAATCATGATTTCTTCCCATTCTTGTGTAAATTGTTCTTGGCTTGTCGACAAATAGTGGAAGCCTATGGCCTCCGATCCCTTTATACTGCTCGGGGGCTCGCATCCGGTTCTAATGGCAAGCCTTACCAGTCAGAATCAGATATGCCATTCCCGAAACAATCCCACCTCGAACCCATAATGCTTTCAAACCCCATTGGAATCTTTCCAACATCCAGTAAACCTCGACCTGCAAGTGTTAGCATTAGGACTTGATCATGGCCTAGAATATGGGGAACTCATGGATTTAAATCTCTTAGCTCTTCCTGCCATGGCGATGGGGTCTCCTTCTACAAAACCTCATCGATCCAAGAGGTGTTGTGGCCTAAGATCACTAGTCCAAGCCGTCAAATTAAGAAATATTCAACATCAACTCAGGGCCAAGTAAGTTACCCTTTAGCTCTTGGTAAGGGCCGGGGTAGTGGTTCAATTATCTTTTGACGAGCCGCCTCAAACACTAACTAATAATACTGCAATTTGCAAATACTTACAGTTTAGAAAATCGTTGACTTGTGACTGTTCTTCCCAAGTCATTGTTTAATAAAAATCTTACCAACATACTTGGGTTTTATTGGTAAAGAGAGAACGATTTCTTCTTCTCATATTTATAATCAAGCTGTCATTTTATTCTGCTACCAACGCATTTAAAATAGAAAATATAAGTTTTTCATCGCCAAATACAGATTAGACTTTATAATCAACGAAGATATATATTTCAGTTTGGAATCAATTAATTAATCCTTCATGGATCCATAGTACATGAGTACTTGATAGCTTTAGAAATTATTTTTTTTGAATTGTTGTAAATTAATACCTATCGGTTAATTATTTATACAAACAATTAATATATATATTATTAACATCACATGAATGGAAATTGCGGCATTTTAATTTTCAATGGCCACTCAACAAAATCTACAACACCATATATTAATATATATATATATAAGAAAAAACATAAAACGAGTCAAGTACTACTCTATTCGTTATATAGAGAAAACAACTCCCACTATAAGTAGTTTATTAACTTTGATATGCATAAGTTTTTTTTTTCAACTATATATATATATATACTTCTCAAAATAAAAAATAGGCAAGTATTATATATTTTACTCTAAAAAAGCAATTTAGGATATATAGTAAACAATGCTATAGAAAATTTACAATATTGAAGAAATTGTTAATCGAAGATTATCGATAATCTTTCAAATTAGCAGGAAAAATGATTTCACATATAGGACTTGTACATGTCGTATTCCAACAATTACTAGTATTGATAGTGAAGCTACACAGATAGCTTCCTTAGGGTTAATTTTTGAAGTCACTCAAGATCCCGACAATATTCACTGCATATATGGTGATATTTGTGGATAATTAGCTAAAATTTAGAGAGAGAGAGAGAGAGAGAAGGAGACAGATGCATGCACGATGTACAAAGATATTAATGAGAGACGGCTAGCTGTAATAAAAATCAATTCTTGAAATACAATATAAGTCTTGCAAGAAAAGTAATTTATTGATCAAATATATATAAATGTGTAAGAGTTTTGCACGTTCATGTGTGGTCTACCAAACCCTAAATATGTTCTTCACTGAGTGAGAGGGCGAGAGAGACCCTCATAGATAAGACATGGGTCATGGCCCCGTCGACCCAAATGAAAGAAACAAGAGCAATCAGAAATTTTAGGAAAATTAAGAAAAATATATTTTCAATTTACTTCTATCACATTCAAATAGCAGAAAATGCAGTTTCTGGTCTACAAGTTAGAAAAAAATAAAAAGAAGATTGTCCCCTTGTATTTACATCAAGAGAAATCAAATAGAGATTGGGAAAATTAGAAAAAATGGACATAATGATATGCAGAAGAACTCAGTTAATCAAACCATCTAAATTAGATCCATATTATATATATCCAAAAGGGAAAAAAAAGCCTGATATAATCAAGCTTTTGCAAGGGAATAAAAGGAAAACCATTATTGATCTAGGCAAGTTGAGTCTGTCCAAGCTCATGTATGTGATTAGCGTCCATTGGCAGCAATGGAAATTCACCAAGTTCTTGAATGAAGCCATCCAAGTCTGTAAATCCACCTAGGAAGCTTCCTGAATATGCTCCATTCCACATTTCTTCTTCCTCCTTAACTCTTTCTCTAGACCCCAGACTACTCCCAAACCCACTTCTCGGCTCAACTTTCTTGGTCCTAACAGGCTTTTCTTCACATAAGTCGCTGTTGCAGTTTCTTGGTTGATCTTGTGTTCTTGCCCTTCTTGGTTTCTGCCTGCAACCCCCCTTTTGATCACTTGGTTTCCCTGTGAGTCTTTGTACCAACTCTCTGAAGTTCGCGGCATCTGTCTTGATGATTTCTGGAGCAAAGATGTGAATTATGCGTATCTTTGGCTTGACTTTGGCTATTGTGTGTGAGTTTTTATGCATGGTGATTGGCGATGGAGTAATTGAAGTAGGGATACAAGCTGCTGGTTGTTTCCTCATCATAAGTTCCTCCATTAATATTGAAGATGTTTTGATGTGATCAGAAACAGATAGATAGATATATATATATATAGAGAGAGAGAGAGAGAGAGGTGAGGGAGTTGGTGTAGTTCTTTAGAGGAGAAGAGAGGGTTAGCTTGTATATAGAGGGGGAAGGAGAACTGACAAGAAAGATTTGTTTAGTGGCTGGACGAAAGGAGAAATTTTTAAGACAGAAACAAGCTGTCTGCTTAGAGGAAGGATTGTATGACCAAATGGCAAGGACGAGTCAATAAAGTAATAGAAACCATTTGTCCCACAATTTCCCTATTAAAAATTACCTTTTTATATATACAACTGTCTAGGTTAATTATGTGTATTTTGAGGGAGGGAGGACCATGAAATGACTGAAAAGCCCCTGATCTCTGAATCCAGGTTGATCATGGGCTCATTCTTGTGCTGTTAACTTTCATTTTTTTTTCCTTTGTTTTGGAAAGAAAAACGTGGCAGTGTTAATGATCTTTTTTCTTCTTGTTGACATCCTAGCTAGTGGTTAATTGTTTATTAATTACACTAATCAAATTCATGCATTAGGGTTAACAAAAGGGATGGAGACAGTGACGCAGAATTGTTTTTTTCCAGCCTCCCCTTGAACAATTTATATATAGTTCTAACCCTAAAGCTATTAAAATTTAAATTTTAACCTCCCTAAATATTATTTTTTCTAAATCTAATCCCCCCAACTAAACCCAACAAGAGACAGTCAGCTGACATTTTAATGTTCTCTCTATTAACTTGTGTTTAATGTCGACTTGGATGTTGAGATTTACATGAGTTATTGCAGACATAAAACCAGGATCTAGCTAAACACAAGGCAAACTTAATTACTTTCTTGAGCTACCAAGGGAAGAATCGCTTTAGGTCAATTAAATTCAAAAGTGTTAAATAATTTATGATGATCATGTTTTGATATTAAAGAACTAATTTTAGTCTTGCAGCATGATTAACAAGTGTTCATAATTTAATCAATGTTCCTTCGAGGAAGTAGTTTTAATAAACGATCGAGACATAAATTCAAAGAAAATACACAAAATCATGATTATATTAATCAGCATGAAGCATACCCTCCATCATTAATCACAGAACTACTGCAGAATCAATTTCAAGTTCAATTTTGTTGTCATCTAATCGCCATGCCAATATTTCGACAACAACCCACATGCATTCAGCCCCTTGTAGAAGAACAAACGCTAAATTATATATCCACAAAACCATGGATCCAAGAACCAGCACCAGCACGGATTGACACAGATCGATTATCTTTGCAAGATCCATCCATATTAAAAATTACGTATTGGGAGCTTGGGAAGAATTTATTTAGGTTTTGTTAATTAATTTGGTATGATTTTTGCAAATTGATTTGATTTAAAGTCAAAAAATCATTTTTTTATAAGTCATGTTAAATGAATTCTTAATTAATAATTCATTATCGACAAACTGGATTTAACACACTCACGCAACATCTTTTAGACATTACAGAATAACGCATGCATCATTGTCAATGGATAATCTAAAAGAAGAGTGGATCAGCTCCATCCTGCAACACAAGATAATATATATATATATTACTAACTAGTATATGGACATTAATTAATTACCTCTTGTTTCTGCTCCCAACTTATAAACGAACCGACGTTTTTAGATTCTTCTTCACCTTTCTTTTTAATATTAATGTAACATATGACATATATAATAATGTATAACCCCAACAGAAGACAAACCTATACAATTATACTATTCACTATACTTGATGAAGGTTATTCCATATACTTGAAAAATGACCACATATATCCATTATTTTATATTTTTATCAAAGAATTATCTCAATTTAAAAATTTAAATTAGATAAAGTTTCAATATATGATTTATATTATTATTTAACATATTTTTTCAAGTAAAAATCTTTTGAGGTTATTATGCTTTCAATTTAGAAGAGGGAATGAGAGTAGTAAAATTTGAACTTATAGTTCTGATATCATGTCAAAAAACCATTTAAATCTTAAAAGTAAACTTGTTAGAAAATGTTATAAAATATGATTTATATTATTCTCTAACTATCTTTATATTATATAAAACTTGCTTTAAGTGGATTATGCAAACTTAATTTACTGACTTGTAAAATTAATAGCTTAATTTAAAAAAAAAAAAA
>Ga0325414_1000509_pt1 | contig 32005 bp, 13 predicted proteins | sample PopdelMetagenome_8_FD_206183 | JGI IMG/M metagenome (GOLD analysis project Ga0325414, IMG submission 206183) | Populus deltoides microbial communities from Bellville, Georgia, United States - Leaf-PdKOR-R3 | ecosystem: Host-associated > Plants > Phyllosphere > Phylloplane/Leaf | place: USA... | reverse complement strand
TTTCTGGATCAGCTTCACTGTCCTTGTGAATAGATGGACTCATGTTAGTACAGATGGTGTTTGGTTATGATTTTTTTATTTCTTCCTGGTACCGATCAAGTGAAATTGGGTTTTTGAAAATTTTTACATCTTATCTCAAAAGTGATATAATGATTGCGATTTACTGGTGCACTTTCAATGCTGTTCCTGCCAAGAAAATGCTCCAAAGAAACCTGTATAGGCTCCCTTTTGTCTTCCCGCTTTTAAAATTAATTTACTTCCAATACTTCTCAAAATAATATTTCACATGATCATTTGTTTACAGATATGAAATTAAAAGACGAGTAGGTTGAGGAGTAGAAAGAAAACCTGAAACAAAGTTGTCCACAGCAACTGAAGAACTTCGTTTCCCCATTATATTATGCCATTGAAAACACAACTAAATCTCCTTTAGTTATATTTATTAGCTATACACGTCCTTGTGATATAATTGATCAAAACTAATCAACATTCATATCGGCAGGTTATCGAGGCTGGAGCTAATGCTTTAGTTGCTGGTTCAGCTGTATTTGGAGCTCCAGATTATGCTGAAGGCATGGGCACTGACTGTTTGCTGATCTTATGCATAAAAAATACTGACTTTATACATGTACATGATTATGCTTCGAAATATTTGTCTGATATGATTAAATTGGTTTGCAGCTATAAGAGGAATCAAAAGCAGCAAAAGGCCAGAGGCAGTGGCAGTTTGATTCATGATTTCCAGAAGATTTGATTTTTCCAATGTGCAAATATCTATATTCTCCATTCCCCTGTATGTTCCCTACCCAGCTTTCTTGTGGGTTCTGAAGTTACAACAAGATCAGGCATGGGTGAAAATCATCATAATATGTACATGCATTCTTATTTTTACATAGGCACATTCGCTCTGGTGCCATCATCCTGCAATGAGCTCTTAAAACAGTTCAGGTTCTTACATTAATCTGCGCTCGCCGTCTTTGTATTTGCAGATAATAAAAAAATAAAATTTTTATTTTTTAAAATTTTATGATTGATTTTTTATATGATTTTATCATATTAATTAAATTTCTTGCCTTCAATGACATACAAAATATTGCTGTATTATTTTAATACTTTTTATTAAAATATTCTTTTGAAATAATGATTGATTTTTATTTAAAAAATAGTGCCTAAGATTTAAAAATATGCTTTTATTAAAATAATAAAGAGATGCGGTAATAAGGTAATAAGAAAATAGAGTTTAAATTAATATTTGCTTTTATGATCATGATAAATTTATACTTAAAAAAAAATGATCTTCATAAAAAGTAACATGTTTCCATCAAAAAAAAAAAAAAAGAATGGTGAATAGAAAAATTAGGTTTTTTTATTAAAAATATAAGTTTTTTTTTTCTTTTTAATACAAATCATTATAATTTTTTCAAATTCTATTATGATTTTTATTGCATGGAATATGTTGGTAATAATACAAAAAAAAAAACTATTTTGTTGTCAAAACAATAAAAATTTCATGAATAAGAAAAGATAATTTTGATATATATATATGCTTCATAATTTTATTCATTGTCTTTTCTACAAATGTTTATTTTATTATTGTATAATTAAATAAAGATACATTTTAAAAAGAAAAGTTATTAAACCCGACTATGTCCATGATCTTAGTTACGAGTTGGACGGTTTAACCCAGTTTGACCCAAGTCGATCCAAAACATTGTCCTTTCAATATTTAAATTAATTCTAAAAATTTGTTTTTAGAAAGTCAAACAAAGTTTTGACTAAGTTGACCTAGTTGGGAGTACATTCGCTAGGTCAACTAGATCATATTGCATTATCTCTCATCTAATTTATTTTAAAAATCAGCATGAACTAGAGATTGAGTCAACAAACGATGATATTGATCTTTCAAATTATATCCAGTTTAATAACATTATCAAAATATTCCCTACAATAGGGTCTTTAAACCCAATTATCATCTAATTTATTAAACTGGATATAATTTGAAAGACCCTATAATCTTTCAAATGATATTGATAATGTTAATATGATATTGCTCATATCATATTGCAACTAACTAGTTTGTTTCTAATATAATTTATGTTTTTATTTTAATTGATTATAGCTTTGGCCTTGTAGTTTAACAAAAAAATGTTAATTGGTCTTTAAAGTTTTCAAAAGAATATCTTTAGACTCTATATTTTAAAGTTAATTTGTAACTTCTCTCTTTTTGTTAATTTTATATTTTTTCCAATTTATTATTTTTCCTTTTTTGAGTGGCAATGGTAAAAGGAAAAGAGAGAGTAGATAATGTCACAAAGAAATTTAACAACGAAAGAAGTATTTTTAAGGAGGAGAAAATGAATATGTTTAACATTGTTAATGCAACTATTTAGTTTTTTTTATACTATAGGATTAATTAGATAAGTTGTTTTTTTTGTGATTTGTCCCGGGCTACCTTAACAATTAAGATAAATGAATAGGCTTAATTAAATAGACAAAAAGAAATATCAGTAAGTGAAAGTGGCTGGGTGAGAAAAAAAATAAAAAAATCAATTAAATTGATGAAACTAAAAAAAACAAAACAAAAAAAACTAAATCATAAAAAAACTAATTAAATTAATTAGGAAAACTAAAAATAAATTCATCTCGATTCAGTTTCATAATTCCATTGGAACAAAAAGGAGAATAAAAAAACCTACAATTTTCCCATTTCTCCAAGAAAAAATATGACCTTGATAATTACGTAAAAAAAAAAAGGTATACTTGTAAACAAAAAAAATTATTTGTTCACTAATTTGTATGTATTAATTCATTCCTAATGCTGAAGGTGAAAAACCAAATACAAATTAAGCAAATAAGCATGTTTGTCTTCTCTAAAATATATTGATATCGAGTATATGACTGCTAATCTAGTGGTAATGCTAACTTGTGAAAAAATATCGTGACATATGCAAAATTCAATGTTTTCAATTTATACGTGGATCCAAAACTTGGAAATTCATATCTTGTAATCTTCTATTCAAAGCTTGATCTCTTGAAGAAGAGAGATTCTCATATTAGTTAGATATTATCAAGGAATAATAATATAGGGTCCAGTCCTATCCGTCTGAATAATCATTACAAATGGTTGACCGAAACTTCTTCACTTTAAGACTAAGTAATGTACAATTGTTATGTTGGAATAGTTTGTTCACACTGACCAACCTGGGACGGTGATGGAGAAGATATTGCTCTTGAATTTCTCCGAAAATTCAAAGAAAGTAAGGTAAGATATAGTTAAAAGAAGAAGGTAAGCAATTGTCTTTTTTGTCTTTTGAGGATGTTCAATCATTTTTTATAGAAAAGATGAAGGATGAAAAAGAAAAAGAAAAAGAAAAAAAATAAAGAAAGAAAATAGAAAATGTAGTGCCTAAGAAAACACCTCTATTGTAATCGAGTACCTATTCCTCTTAGCAAGCTTAGCCCAAGTAAACTCAAAAGATAATAGGGTTGCGCCATAAACTTGTAAGCATGAATAGTAGAAAGCATATAGAGGGCAATTATGAAAGAAGAAAGCAAATGCTTAGGTCAAAACTAAACTAACTAGTTGAGAATAAATAACATCGTGATACGTTAATGGAAAAGAAAACAATATCCTTATTTAATGCACAATGATTAAGATAATACATATAATCATTAAAATAAAAGAAGCAGCAGCCAAAAATGGAGGTAAAAGCACTAGAAGATAAACACACAGGAAACAACAATGCAAACTATAATAAACTGCAGGGAAGCGATAATAGATAAAAAAAAAAAGAAGCATATTTCTAGTTATTTCTAACTAGCACAGCTGATTGAAAAACATTCTTCATGCAACTAAACCAGAAAGTTAACGATAGCAAAGTATGCTCAAATATCATAGCCGTAACAAAAAAATGATGAGCAAAAGTAGCAGCCTCCCAACACTTTGAAACCGTATATCGAGCAAATGGTAACAACATCTTGGAGAAAAAGACTATGAAAATTGCTTACAATCACAACGATCAACAACCAATTTAGTGTTTGGAATTATGATAGTGATGAAGGTTTAAAATGTTTTTCGTTTAGAAATGCATCAAAATAATATTTTTTTATTTTTTTAAAATTATTTTTGATATTAAAACATCAAAACGATCTGAAAACATAAAAAAACTTATTTTAAACAAAAAAATTTAAAATTTAAGAAAACATGGTTTCTACCGCGTTCCAAATACACTTTTAATGTTCGATCAAATACACCAGTTAGTAAAAAACTAGATTAACAATAAAACATGAAAAACTCAAAGGTAAATGCCAATACCCTAGTTTCACCATAGAGTTACAGTAAATTAATCTTGAATTAAGCAATGGAATAACACATTGACTAAAATTGAATACAAAAGCAAACTCATTCAACAATTTAGGACAAAAGTAAATAAAAATGAACGTTGTCTTTACTAAAGCTTCTAGCATTTCAGGTCTGCTCGAACAACTCTCTTATAGGAGCATACTTCTTGACAATCGCAAGATCATTCAGTGTCAACCAAACCAGATTTAAAAAACAAAACAAAACAAAACATATAACCAAAAGTGAAAAAATATATTTTTTAATAATGTTAAAAACAACCTCCATCTCCAAGTTCTTTTAGTTTTCTCTTTTAGATTTGTTTCTCACTCCCACCTCAATAACATTCAACGTCTTTGCTCTTTACGACAAGAGCTTTGACCAGTATCCTGACAACATTCTATTAAAAAATTAAAAACAATCAAAACTATAACAATTACTTACTTCATGAACATCAGAGTGTGTCTTACCTTCCCCATACCTAGGAATGAGGCTATATTTTAAAACTAAATGTAATTGCACAACAACTCCACCATGAATCCTCGTAACTATTAAAAAAAAAACAAAGAGAACAATATCAAAGTACAACAGGTAACAATCAAGCAAAGTAATGCTCTAACACAAGAGAAGCTCAAATGGTAACTAAAACAAAGCAATGCTCAAACATAAAAGAAGCAAATGACAACTAGTATCTTTAATTAAGCCTAATTTAGAGAAAAATAAAATTTAATTTCAATGCCAAACTCGCAAGTCTAATTTACAAAAATAAACTATCTTCAATGAAGTCAGAAAATTCAATACAAGACAATGTTTAAAGAAAAGATTTTTAGTACATTAACTGAAAATAAACATTAAAAATAGCATGATACTCTAAGTCTCATACTCCTAAGACTCTTTATTAATCAAACCCTATAAATTAAGCATAGAAAACCATACAGAATTCTTCAAAAGAGGACAAACATGGATAAACAATGCTGGACAAACAAAATCTTAAGTACTTACTTGTTTTTGAAAGAAGTCGATATACTGAAAGGTCTAATCAGAAGATAACCAAAAACAACATACATAAAAGAAAAACAGAAAGGAAAAAAAAAAGAATCACAAAAATAGAAAGCATACAAAAAAAGAAAAAAAGAAGCTAATAGATACATAACAAAAAAAAAGGACATTAAGACTGAATGAGCTGATGCGTCACGCTTAAAGTCTTGATTTGATGTTATTAAACCAATCTATAATACCTTTAGACCCTATAATTAAATCAGTGCCACTAGCCATAAAAAAACTTATCTACAGACTTGAGCCAATTCTAAAAATGATATAGAATTAAAGAGAAATTGTTTTCGAAGATTACAGTTCCATCATTGAAGATAACCTTGTTCCTTATAAGCCATATACTTCAGCTAACACAACAAGAAAGCATAGACCAAACCTTATGCTAGAATTTTCCAAATACTAGGTTGGATCATTGATGTAATAGATCATCCACACAGTAGGAAAGACAACCACTAATACCCCCACAAATCTAAGAAATTCATCCATAATTTCCATATTGATCTATAATAAAGGAAAAGATTGAACCTTAGGAGGGACCCCTTTTAGCCATATCAAAGCCTTAAAAGTTCTAAGCCCTGGATTCATAATTATATTAATAAGTAAAGAACAAGTTTTAAATGTATAACCTCCATTTGCTGATGAGAACCAAAATTTCTTATCTGAAGTTGTTGCCTTTAGCTGAAAGCTTTCTAGAGATGAGAGAAGATAGACGACCTGTTTAGTTTTGAAAAGGAACAATTGTCTCCTCCAAACCCTAAATACGTACTTGATCGCAACCTAATGAAAGGACCAAAAAAACCCTATATATTAGCCAACACCTAAAGAAGTTCAAAGAACACTACTTATGTTAACATTCATTTCATAAATAGAACCAAACATAAAATTGTTTATGGGCAAAAAAAAAAAAAAATCAAAAATCAAAAATCAAAAAGATTAAAAACAATGACATCAAATAGTTATAGTATAACTTATTTGGCAGAGCATAAAATGATTTGTTGCTGGAAAATGAGATAAACAACACAAAAATATATGTGACAAGATTTTATAGGAAATGATTAAAAGTCTATAAAAATAACCTATTATGAGAAAACATACTTAATTTTCAATCTTTACAACAACGATTACTCTCAAGTCATTACACATAAAAAAAAGAGAGTAAAGACTAAATAAAAGTAACTAATAAAAAAAATATACTCAAGTATACAAACAATAGAATAAGAAAAACAACACCCCTAATTTAATAACAATTTAGTAGATCCAAAATTCATGTTTAGATTCAAAACCCTAAATTCTAAGTTAAATTTGAATTAACACAGAAGCAACAACAAAATCCTAAAATTGTGTCAACTTTTGTTGTTCTTTTCTTCTAGTGATGGATGGCCGATCATGCATTAAAAAACCATCTTTGTAGGCTCATGACATCTTTTCTTGATTTTTTTATTTTTTTTCTGTTGCTAAACCTTAATTTTTTGTTATCTCTGTGAGCTGAGATAAAAAATTAGGAAAAACACTTGAAATACCCAAAACACCCTCCTAAGATCAATTATCCAGCCAACAAATCCAAGGCTAAAATTGTCACTCAACTATTAAAATCTGCTATAAATTTACTTATAGTATATAGTGGATACACTGAGCAATTTTAGGTTTTTTTTTTTTTTTTGCAATAAATAGTTAAAAAGTATTTCTATGAATTATCTATCTGTCGCTTGGCTTGGATAAGATGATACTTCATCTAGCCATGTGGGAAGCATTTATTGGTTGCCTATGATCCTAGGTGGCAGATTCGTCTTACCAGTGATATCACCAACATTCAAAAAGGGGGCCCCACAGGATCTTATTTCAGCCAACAGCAAACATAGCAATCGATATGTGGATATGTCACCAGGATAAAGGGATAAGCCCCTGGTGCTCCCATTGGACCATCCGAACGCACAAAGCACATTTCCATCGTTTGATCAATAAAATCAACCACATCAACCGTCAATTTTTAACAAAGAACAAGAACCACAAGTGTTCCTCTGAGATGAAATTGAGCTATATAGTCATGTTTTAGCTTAAAAAACTAATCAAAACCCTCCTCTGTCTCTGCCGGAACTCGGGTAGAAAGGGGAACAAAAATCAAACAACAAAGAAAGAAAGAAAAGAAAACGAATGGCCACCGTCTCAACACAAGCTTCTGCTGCCGTTTTCCGGCCATGTGCTTATAAGTCGAGGTTTCTCGCTGGGGCTCCAAGTAAACTGAACAGAGAATTGTCCATCAAACCAATGGCATCGTCATCTCCTAGTTTCAAGGTTGAAGCCAAGAAAGGAGAGTGGTTACCTGGTTTGCCTTCTCCATCTTATCTAAATGGCAGGTGAAAAAGAAAACATGTTTTATAGCTTTTCTCTTAGCTAATGCTCTCAATTAGCATTGACTGAAACCTTGTCTTGTATAACTCAGCCTTCCAGGTGATAATGGGTTTGACCCACTCGGGCTTGCTGAGGACCCTGAGAACTTGAGATGGTTCGTTCAGGCTGAGCTTGTGAATGGTCGGTGGGCCATGTTGGGCGTTGCAGGAATGCTACTGCCAGAAGTTTTCACAAAGATTGGAATCATCAATGCTCCTCAGTGGTATGATGCTGGCAAAGCAGAATACTTTGCGTCTTCATCAACCCTCTTTGTGATCGAGTTCATACTGTTCCATTACGTCGAGATAAGAAGGTGGCAAGATATTAAGAACCCAGGATGCGTTAACCAAGATCCCATCTTCAAACAATACAGCTTGCCTCCAAATGAATGTGGGTACCCCGGCGGCATCTTCAACCCCCTCAACTTTGCACCCACAATTGAGGCCAAAGAGAAAGAGCTTGCCAATGGTAATTATCCAAAACCTGGTTAATTGAGCTCCTACTTTTCTGGCCAAGCTAACATTGTCTGATTTATGCGACAGGGAGATTGGCAATGTTGGCATTCTTAGGATTTGTGATTCAGCACAATGTGACCGGCAAAGGACCGTTCGAGAACCTCTTGCAGCACATCTCTGACCCGTGGCACAACACCATCGTCCAAACATTTAGCGGTAACTAAATTCATCGGAGATGAATTGGAGTCATCTTGTCTGTTTCTTTACATGGTTGAATGAAATTTATGTATCGATGTAAACAAGTAAACTTCAATGTACAGGGGAACAAGTGGCATTATGATTCACATAGATTGATCTTTATTTTATTTTTTGTTATGTGTGTGTGTGTGTGTGTGAAAATGCTAATTTATGATGTATTTTTAATAAAAATGTGTGTTAAAGTTAATATAAGATGACTTTTAAATTGAAGATGATTGTTTTATATATCAAAACATTAGTCATCAATTGTCATGAATTATGTTTCTTTCACTACCTAATACCTCACTTAATATATATCAAACCCATTTTTGTATTTTCTTTATTCTATAAAGCTCCTAAAAGATTCTAAGAACATGTGATGAAGCATAATTAGTCCTTTTTATTTCTAGATATGATTTATTGTAAATTACAACAACTTCTTTAAGATATCATTCAGAATTTAAACATATAAGAGAAATCTTGTTAACGTTTAAGAAATTATTACATAATTCTCCTTTTGCAGCTAAAATATTCTTCATCGTTATAGGAAAAGGATAGTTATTTTTTTTTTAAAAAAATAACTTTTGAAACCTAAAGAAAGAATATAACAAAATGGACATGATTATTGTTTTAGTACATGGATAAACTATTTAACTTTGGTCAATCTTGGTTTAATTTTCTTAATATTCATCCTATAATTTATTAATTTATTTTAAATTTTACTATATTTTTAAAATAGTGATTAAGGACAGTTGGATGTAAAAGGAAATTTGTGTTGAATTTTTAAATTTTTAGACAGCTTATGAGATTTATAAAGATGTTATTGTAATTTACCCTAAGCTCTATATATAAAAATATTTTTTCTACTTAGGCCATTTGAATCTTGGTAATGAAGTTCTCTTTTGTTTTCGCTTGAGTATAAAAAAAATATATGATTTCATATGTTTCCAGAATTGTTTAAATTGGAGTTATGATTTTCTATTTTAATAAATGTGCTTGACCCTATCATATGACCATAGTATAGTTTATATAATAATTGAATTGTATTACTTAATATTTTGCACTTTATTGTAATTGTTGATTAATTTTAGGTGATATAGGGTTTTAGATTCAAATCCTATCTTGTTTAATTATGTGATGTGATATGGAGTTTAGGTTCTAGATCCAATATAAACTAAATAAAAGCCCCACTTTTTTTTTATTTTATTTATATGATTTGATTTTCTTTCCTTCTTTATTTTATATCTAATTATGTTTTCACTAAATCTTTGTTTTGTAGGAATCTCTTAATGGTTAAGGGCTCATCCTTTCATTTATAGGACATCTATGATTATATTAGCATTTAGGATCTCATGTTTTAACCTCTCGTATTTCAATGTTTGTTTATTTTGATTTTGGGCTCCAAAAACCCATTTTCACATCCATATCAAACTTTAGATTTTAAAGACCCGAGTTTTTAAACAAGAAGGGATGTTATCTCAATATTTTCTTATTCTCAAGCTCTAACAGTCAATAAATAAATGAAGACTATGAATTTGAGTGTCATTACTCATTTCCTAAATTGCCTAATTAGAGGTTTAATAATAACGCTTACCTAATAAGACTATAGATAACTCATCAATAAATAAAAATTCTTAGTTTAAATTGTTAAAAACTCTCAATAAGATGCATGGATAGTTGGAAAATATTGTTCATTATCACGCAAACAGCCCCTTTATCTAAACCTATTGAATATCTTTCTTAATTTTTGTTCTTAAATTAAAAGGGCTCTCACTTTTACCATGGATTTATTACTATACACCTAGTGTACCACTATTACCTCTTACTTTTATCGTGGATTTATTACTATATACCTAGTGTACCACCAATACCACTTCCACCACTTCCCTTTAAACAAATCAAGGTAAGCACTCTATCTCACTTTTAATTTTGTGAAATTGGTTGTTATTTCGTGATTATGATAGAATTGAAGTGATCACTAAATGAATTTATTTTGTTATGTTAGGGTTTAGTTGAATTTAAATCAATTAGGGTTTTATGATGAATGTCCTAGAAAGGATAATTGATCCTTTGGTGAATTTTGTTTAATTGAAGCAATTAGTTATCATACAAATCAATTGATGCTATAAATTGCTTCAATTAGGTTTCAATTAGGGTTTTATGTTGAATTTTAGGCCTAATTGGGATAGTTAGGGAATTTTACTCAGTTGAAGCAACTAGGTATGAATTAAAACAATTAATTATATTAATTAGGTTTAAATTACAAGAAAAAGGGTTTTATGTTGATTTTTTTAACAATTTAGAATAATTAGAGGATTTTATCCATTGAAAGCAATTAGGTATAAATTGAAGTAATTGATGCTATAATTTTTTTATTGAATTAGAGAATTTGTAAGAATTAATCGAAATGGATTATGTTGTTTTATATAATATGTCTTGTAATATGACACTGTGATACTATTGTTAATAGTAGTGAGAAAGAAACTATGTTGAGATTTGCTTTCATTTCCAATAGGCTTAAAAACATATGAAGAATTTGGTTGATAATCATCGCATTGATATGAAATAAACTAGGTATATCTCAAGTTGCAAGCTTATCATCAAGGATCAATGATACAACATACTAATAAGAAGCTATGTCATTTTTTATAGCCCTTTCAAGATTATTGATAAGATTAGTGAGGTAGCTTATCCTTTAGATCTTTCAAGTAGTTCTTAGATCCACACTACCTTTCATATACTTTCATAGTTAAAACTTGCTTATGGTAAAATCATTAATCACATTCTATTACCTTCCAGTAGTGGTGCAATACCATATCCTCTAGTTAATTTAGACAAAGAATGGTTAATTATGGAATTGTGGCTGCCACAAGGCTATGAATTCATTAGTTCTACAGCTCACAAGCCAATGCAACATGAGAATTTTCTTTTAATTTGTAATAGAAGTACTTAAACTCTAACCTTGACAACAAAATTTTTTTGGTAAGGAGATATTAATACAAAGCAATGTATGTAGAATCAAGCTAGAAACTTGGCAGGCTTAGTTTGTAGTATTACAAGTGATGTGGTATGTACATAGTTAGCAATGCTGAGGTGCATTAATCATGTGTGAACCTAAAGATAGAATTGACAAAAAAAAAAATGGTAATGAGTTATAGCATCCACACCCTTAATCTCTAAAGAGAATCCTTAACTATAATAGTTAACTAACGTGATTTTTTTCCATAACATCCATGCTATCTAAAAGGCTATCCATTCTAGCTTCATGAATAGTGCCCACTACATATTGTGAACGTTGTTCAACTCGTTAAATTGGTCTAAGATAGCAGGAAAAGAAAGCAAAAGAACGGGGAAAGGAAAAAAAATTGAAGGGTGGGGATGTTCTTCATCTTTGTTATTCATCTCTGGTTTCAAATCGTCGTTCCTCTCTCTCTTTCTCACACTCTATACAGGTGATTGATTTATTTTTCATTTTCTTAGGATTTGGTGGTTTTTTTCATTATTACAAGCGAGTTATAATCTCTCATAATCAACTTTTCTCAACAAATAAACAAGGTTGGTAACAAGTAAAAAAAAAGTTTCAAACTTTACGAGAGAGATATGTTTAAAAGGTGGGTCTTTGACAAGCTTTTATTTTTTTTTTATTTTGTGTGTGTAGTTTTTAGTAGTTAAATAAACATTCTTACTAAACTAGAAAGTTTACATCTTTTTAAAAGTTTTGTTCTTGTTTGTTGATTTTTGATAATTTATCTTGATGGTTTATGAATGTTTTGTTTGATTACGTCTTAGGAGATAATTTTGTATGTAATGTTTTTTGTAAAAAAAAAAACAAAATTATGACCGGCTATTCCTCTGTTTTAAGTTGATAAAATTTGAAGACCTTTTGGTTTATGATTATTATTAAATGCATAGAATTACTTTGACCTTAACAAATGCATCATATACCAAATGAAATACACTTCAACTTGCATTTATGTCCTCCTGCATTTATTTCGAGCAATTTTCATTTTGGTTATTTCTCAACGATTCTAAATGATATGATAACTCTTTAGCTTTGTAATTACAACTCTTAACTGACTGGTTTGTCTGTAATGCTGTTGTGTTTATGTTTTCTTTTCTACCAGTGTTTTCCATTTGGATAATGGGTTCGAAGTACAAAGTTGGTTTAGGATTGATTAGCACTGTTATGATAACAGTAGTCACTTTTGCAAAAGTCACTTAGGAAATACTCTATTTCAAATATTTTATTTGTTATTTTTTTGTCTTATTTTGGTTATTTCTTTCTTATTTGGTTGCCAAGAAGAGGTATGAAAAGAATAAACAACTAAAATTAAATGGAAGAAAACTCTACATCTTAAAGTTCTAGATTCTTGGTTATTGGCATCCTTATTCCTCAATTGTTTAATTGATATGATTCCAGCTTATAGCATTATGACATGTAAGAGTTAGTGCCATATGGTTCCTCATTATTTTGTGTATTTGACTTAAGAGTTAAGTGTAAAGACTAATCTGTTTGGAAATTAAATTGAAAAGTCATGAACTTCCATGTGTTGCTTCCTCTTTAAAATTTATTATATTGATAAATGATGTGTTGTTTTGTGCAGAGCAGTAGTTGCTTAGATCATCCCACTAAACTTGTACTTGTCTTTTTGTGCAACAAGACCATACAAGTGAGATCCGTCCAATAGACTCCTCAAAACATAACTTTTGCTACTGGTCGAGTGAACAATGTGGTTGGGAAGGCGGCCCAAATGAATGTTAGCTAAAATTCAATTTTTTCTTGCTTAAAATTAATTTTTTTATATTCTTGGATCGTTTTGATGTACTAATATAAAAATATAAAAAAAATATTATTTTGATGCATTTCTAAATGAAAAATAATTTAAAAAGTAACATTTACCACACTCTCAAACACCTCTTAATAGGAAAGTTGATTGGATTCTCACCCTCATTCCGGTCCTACGAACACAAGTTATTGACAAGGTCCAAATGAACGAGCCCATGGGCCCAACATAGTCCATCCAAATCTGAACATCTATTAACAAAGGGTCTTTGAAACATTTATATTGAAATAATCCAATAGATTGTAAACTACCCTATTGCAAAACAAAATACAAACTAATTCAAAAATAATAAATAAACAAATCATTAATCAATCAACATTATTAGGCTAAAATATTTATAAACTTCTTCTAAAGTTTGGTTAGACTAGCTTAGTCATCTATTTTCATGTCAAACTTAATGAATTTAAGTCAATTTATTAATCATACAAAACCTCATAAAATTTAATTTGACAAAATATTATCAGGTTTAAAATATAAAAATGCCAAATAATGACATGTTCTCTTTTTTAATTGTTGATTAAGATGCTCTTTGTTTAAAAGAGGAGAACTAGGTTGTCTATCATAATAATAATAATAATAATAATAATAATAATAATAATAATAATAATCCGCAGTAACTTATCATTATCAATTGAGTTTCAAATCTTTTGATTTTATCAATGTTATGCCAAATATGTTATCTAATTATCAATTGAATCCCAAACCTTTTAATTTTATCAGTTTTCCCTAAATATAGTGAACATTTGACAATGCCATATCTTAATCAATATACTATTAATAATAGTTGAATATTCCATTCAATTTATACAAACTAGTTAAGTTTTTCCACTTCTAAATAATCCTAAATGTGCCCTAAAAGACAATTTTAGAGTAAAATCATAATAAATTTTTTATTTTGTTCTCTAGAATTTAATATGATTTAATGATAAAATTATTTCTTATAGCAAATTGAAGTTTATTTTGACTCAGATAAAAATACTTAACAAGTAAATGCAAATTAGAAAGAATATTTAATGGATGAATTGATGGATGATATCATGTAATGTTCATTTAAAATGTTAAAATAAACTCCAATATGCCATGACAAATAATTTTAGCACCAAATCATAATAGAATTCCTTTTATATGAGCTTATGAAGTGAAAGATAATCTTTTTAATATGATTTGATGCTAAAAACTATATTTTAGGACATATTTAAACATTTTCAATTGAAGCACTTAACTAGCACATGCAAATTAGAATGAACTAGCCTCAATGCCCGCAGTGACTAGATAATCTTCTTTTTTTGTAAAAAATAATGTTTAGATACTGCAAATGTGTTTAAAACAAATTACGACTCTGGTTATAAACCCGACTAAGTCAAATAAATTGGTTTTATTTTATTTAGATGAAAAAAAGCAATGACAACAAATGTACTAAATAAAAAAAAGTGATCATGATAACTTGGGAAAAAAGAATTTTTTTCAAAAGACAAAAAATGATGTAGCTTAATTATTAGAAAATTAAATATGAAATGATGAAATTAGATTTAAAAGGGAAAAACATTGCTCAGATCAATCTGAGCTAGCATGCTAAATCTATAATTCGGGTAATAAAAGTCGAGCCAAATTAGGTCAACTCACCAAACCCAAGGCCAACGTCATGAGATTGGGACAACCTAATAAAAATAAAAATGAAGAAAACCATAAAAATCATGTAAAAAAAAACAAATATTGAATGATGAAACTAAAAAATAAAATAAGTAAAAAAATAATAATGATGTTAAGCTGAGTTAACTTTTTAATCCTGTAACTCTGGTTATTAGACCAGAAGCATCAAGTCTCAAAAAAATCATGAAACCTAATTTCCAACAAATTACTCATATGATCCGTTATTTAGGCAGATTTATATGAAATCAATGAATAAAGGTAAGTGATAAACCTTTGTGTGTGTAAATGATTATTTGTTTATAGGTTTGTGTCATAACTCAATTTTTTACCCTCAATTCCACAAAAAAAAGAATTCAAGAAAGGAAAAGAAATAATAATAAAAAAATATTTTCAATGCATTTTAACCATTTGCACCCATTTTTGAATTTTAAATGTCTTTTCCAAAAATTAAAATTCAAAAATATGCTTTCTACACATTATAACCATTAACACATTCATTTCAAAATTCTTGAGCAATTTTTTTTTTTTTTATCAAATTGACATTAGCTTTTGTTTTCAAAAAATGAGAAAATTAAAAAAAATCAAAAGATAGTAAAATAAAGAAGTGGGGTAAAGTGTAAAATAAAAGGAATGAAGGACCAAAAAATACAATAGAGATATTCTTAGAATATACTTAGAATAAGGGATAAAAAAATAAAAATAAAAAGTTTATGTAGAGGGTTATAAATAAAAGTGAATAGTAAAGATAAAGAGGAGGGGCTACCAAGCACACAAAGAAAATCCTAACTTCATTTATTTCATCAAAAACCAAAGCCACGACAACAAAAATTTAGAGGGTGAGTGAAAAATAAAAGGAGAAAAAAAAGAAAAATAAAGAATAGAAAAATCACCGCTTAAAAACACATGCTCTCTCCTTATCTCTCTCCTTCAGTCTAACTACCGTCCCTGCCGTGGATAGCTCCTCCATCATCGCAACAACAGACAACCTCCATTAGACCATCATCTCCAGACTTGAACCACACCAAGACATCCCCCCAACAACACCATTTCATCTATCTCCTTCATTCTAATCGAGAACAACATCCTTTCTAGTAACAACCTCATCGTAAGTAGTACCAACAACCCCATTTATCTCCTTCAGTCACAATAACCTCTACAGGTTCTAGTTACCCAACAACAACAGTTTCAATGCTTAATCTTTTCGACATGAACAATAATAACAATTGCTATCATTATTGCCTTTCATAAACATTCATCAAAAACATTGTCATAACCACAACCCAGTCTCCATGATGCTGCCAGATGCTAGATAAATAAACCACAATGGCAATAAATAACCAAATAAAAAATCAAGTAAAACAAGGGAAGGCAAAAACTTTATAGTTGTTGATCTCTCATCTTAGGCAGTAGTGAAGCTCACCACCTGCACTAAAAAAAAGACCACGACGAGGCATACTAGGTAAGCTAGTTGATGCAATACTAAGCCTGACTGATGCATGCAATGGAAGCGCCAATAGTGAAAGCCATTTTTGGCGCATGGTAGCCACGTGCCACCCCTGTCGGAACCATTCCAACAGCCTTAACCTAACTTCAGCTGCCTAAACGGTAACTCCTCTTACAAAGAAGATTGTAAACCATAACACCAAAAGGTTACCTTTACACAAGGGTGGAGCTAGGAATTTTTTCTACCCTGGCTACAATACAAATTATTTTTTAAGATCAATCATTAACTTGTATATATAAATTTATCAAATTAATAATAAAGTTTCAATCCAAATACATAACACAAAATATATTAAAAAAATTAAGTACATAAAAATAAAAATAAATTACACTATCAAAGTTGCACCATTTGATGTTTTGTAAGATAGAATTCATCTATGATCGAATCCGAATCAATATCTTCAACAAACTCTCGTTCAATGTAAATTATCATAGAATCCGCTAAGAACCCCTCTTCTATTTTATTGCGAAGCACAGTTTTAACATGTTTCATAGCTGAAAATACTCGCTTTGTAGTGACAGTGAAAACAGGTAAAGTCAAATCAAGACGAATCAACCTGTTAATCAAATGATAGTGTTGTGATTTTTTTGTTTCTGCTAATCCTCGACATAATTCAGAAATGATAGACATATTCTGAAATCTCTTATGATGAATCAAATCAATATGATAATGCTTTAGCTGAGATCTCAAATAATACATCTTTTGTTTATTGAAATCTTGAGGATAAAATTTCTCAGCAAGCTTGTAAATAGCATAAGCTTTAAATGATTTAAAGTTGTCCTTAGATTCTAAAGCAGAGCTAAGTATAAGGAGTTCCACTATCCCTTCACTGAATCTAGAATTTAATTCTTCCAACTGAAAACATATTGTTGAGTTAAATATATTATAATGATAATGCTGCTAAATTGTCATTGATCCTTATTGCTGAAATGAACGACCTGTAGCCTTTTTATACAAAACATTTATATGTGGTATGTTAATCTCATATTGTGTGCAAACAGATTTCACATTTCCAAGGACAAGATCAAATTCGGCATCTCTCAAAGTTCGAAGCAATGCTTTAGTAGTTGATACAGAATCCATTGCATTTAAGATGTCAAGAGATTTTTGCTGCAAAGCTCGATAAAGTAAATTAGTAATCCCTATTATTTTATGCATCAAATATAAGATGAATATAAATTCAAAAGATTTCATCACAATTAAGTAACCACCAGCTTCTCCACGTATAGAGTTAGAAGATCCTTCTTGAACCATACTTTCAAGCACAATAATAGTTGCACCGTACATATCTGTTAAGCTGCAAATAAAATAAAAATGAGTAATCCACACCGAGTAGTTCCACTTCGATGTAAATTACCAATTTGATTGCCCATCTACCAGTCTCACGTTCTCCAGTAGCTACCATATCTATAATTTTTATAGCCTGAGCATGATGTAACTCGATATGATGTTTGGAAGAAGCACTAATAAGATTGATAGTGGTTGTCAATTTTGAGAAAAATAACCAAATAGAAATCTCATTTTTGACTGCTGCAACTACTGTCAGTAGTAGTCGGTAAGAAAAGTAATGTACATAATACGCATAAGGGCAATCTTTAAGAAATAAAGCCTTTAGTCCGTTCCATGCGCCACACATATTGCTAAGCACCATCGTACCCTTGACCTCGCATATTGAGAATATGCAAGTTATATCGAACGAGCACATCATAAATTTCTTTTTTGAGTGTTAAAGTAGTATTTGAAACATGCACAATACCAAAAAACTGATCTCGTAAAAAACCATGAATGTCAACAAATCTTAAAACAATAGCCATTTATTCTTTATTTGATGCACCTTTGGCTTCATCAACCAAAATACAAAACTTTGCATCTCTAACTTCTTCACAAATCTTTTTCCTCACTTTATTCGCGAGAATATGCAAAATCTCTTTTTGAATAGTCGGTGAGGTATACTTTGCATATTTCGGAGCTTTTTTCTAAGACAACATCATCAATGTCAACATTCAATCTCCCTATAAGTCTTATCATCTCCACAAAATTACCTCGATTATTAGAAATTGAAGATTCATCATGACCTCTAAATGCACATGTTTGTAAGCTAAGCCATCGAACACTTTCAATTGTTGTCCTAAGTTGCAACCGATTTTTCTGAACTTCTTCAACAGTTTTTGCATTCAACACTTTATCAATATGTCTATTTACTTTTATTAAATCTTCAGCAGATTTCACAACATTATTATATGGTGAAGTGGGACTTCCCACATGCATCAAAAGTTCACATCTAACCCCATCATTAACCCTCTTCCAACTTTTAAAGTCTTCGGTGGTGAATGTGGGATGACGAGGCATTTTATTTTCAAAGATAAAGTATGGAAAACAAAATACTACATCCTTTGATGGGGAGTGCTCTAACCAAGGAAATTGATCAAACCAAGAGTATTGAAATTGATGATATTGTCTCGCTGATTCAGTACTCAGATACTCTGCTAATTTAGGTTGATATGGACCCATTTTGATATAAGCTCTTCTAATTTCATCTTGTTAATTAATAGGATGTTGCCACAATGGAATTCATATCCCAGGATCTCATTCAAGAGTATTAACATCAATTTCAACTTTCTGAGATTTGAAAGGGGGTTGGTCATTATGATTTGAACATCAATATTGGATGGAGAATGTCCTTTACTGGTTTATGTTTGCTCGCTTGGTTTAAAGAATGAAAACATAGTTTTTCCTCTCTTGCTCCCTTGATTTTCCATTATAATTTATAACGTATTCAAGTACAGAAGATTAGGGAAGTCAGGCGTAAGATGAAGAAATACTAATGCCACAATAGGATATTCATGAAATACAGACTACCACCATTCATAGTACTTCCATAAATACAAAAATCATGTGTATTTAAAATTACAAATCAACATAAATCATATGTATACGGGAGAATACAATTGTCCCATGGTCGTGGAAGTTGAGAATTTTCTAAAATCTAAGATGTGATTTCTCTGTGCACCAAAATCTTCAATTTTGTATTGTGTGAATTAAATTCAACCACAACTATTCCAAGGATGAGAGATTATAAAAGCAGTCAATTCAATTTATTGATGTTCACTAAATCATTAATTACAGTCTACTACAATGAAGATGTGACATGGTTCAACATGAAAAGTCAAGGCTTAGAAATTCTTACCCGATGGTTTTGCAATTTGTAAGCTCTCTATATAGATTCCTCTGCAAAGCCTAAATATATGTTGTTGAGAAGAAGAAAGTTGAAACCCCAAGTTACAAAGGCATGATGTGATTCTGATTGTCTCACAACTAATTAATTATTTGTGTTTAGGTTTTTTATGGTTTCCAATAAAGGACAAGGGAAAAGGTTTTATAAAGTGGGTCATTGAATTTTTATGAATTTTTTTTCCACCTGGGCTACAGCCCACCTCAGCCTTTTAAATACCTCCACCCTTGGCTTTACACATTCATGAATGTAGTTAACAACAAAAGGAAAGGCGTGCACCAATTCAATAGAGAAAATCTTGATTCAACTAGATCACATAGCTAGTCTCCTAGGTTTCTTGCATCTCCCTCCCAGTAAGTCTCTCCTTTTGTTCTCATTTTTTTCAACTCAACTCTAACTACGTCCTCTCACTAGAACACTAGAAACTCTTTGTATTAGTTCTCTCTATCAGTGCTTTTATCAACCCTTTCTCTCTCTCTCTCTCGATGTCTCTCCCTCGGCTATGTTCTCTCTTTTCTTTTCTTTTTCTCTCCTTTTCTTATGTTTCCTATGTTTTTACTTACAGGCAAACAAAGTGTAAAATGACAGGGTGAAGACTGTAAACTTGTGACCCTTAGATGAAAAGGTTAGGATGAACACCGTTAGATTAAAAAGACAAAAACATGCACGAACTCTTATAAAAATAATAAAAACAAAACACACAAAAGACATAAGGGATGCAGACTTTTGCAACTGCAATTTAGGTCAAATTGCCTTGATTAGTTGAAATTTATTCAATTAGATCCTTGATTGAAATTAATTGGGTCCCTCAAACTCCTTGAATTTTCATTATAGTCCCTGAACATGCAATTTCTTCAAATTTAGGTTAAATTGGTCATTAAATCAAAACTATTCATTTGATTAAGTTCTTGATTGAATTAATAGGATCTCCCAACTTATCACATTGATCCCATATCCTTTAATTCTTACAATTTTGACCAATTTTGGCATTTTTCTTTGATTTCTTTTTAATTAAGCCAATTTAGTATTTTGGTCCTTGGCATTTTTAATTTCCTCGATCATCGCCAATTCTTTTCAAGTACAAACCTCAAAATGCATCTCCGCATTAAAATTTTTATCTTATCCAATTTAAACTCGAGAAATTTTAAAAATCTTACTTTGAACATTATTTTTTTAATGCTTTTTTTAAAAAATTTTATTTTTAAAATGAAGGTCAAAATTGAGTGATGAGAGTTATTGATCGATTTTTATGAGTACAAGCACTTAAATAGAGAAAACAAAATAGTACATGTATTTCAATTGCACTATATATCCTTTTTTGTTTGTTTGTTTGATTATGTAGTTTGATTAATCTTGGCTGAGACAATCATAAATCATAGCACTTAAATAGAGAAAAAAACAGTACATGTACTTTAATTATACTATGTATCCTTTTTTGTTTGTTGGTTTGAGTATCTAGTTTGATTAATCTTGGGGGCCAAGCATAAATCAATGGCAACCTTAATCGATTCCAAAGGTTTGATCTTTTGTTTATAATTAGAAAATGTTTATAATTTTGCATATATATATATATATATATATATATATATATATATATATTATTACTTGTTTATATGCTTAGTTTATGCAATCATAATTTGATTTTTACTTTTGATATTTTTCAACTATATAAGATAAATACAATTTAATACAAAAAATATATATCTTTTCAAGAAGACATGTAATAATTATAGAAAAAATAAAGTTTTTAGTTACCCGAATGCAGGTAAAAAAGTGTGGTAATGTAGGGCCTTCCAGAAGAATATTTGTATAAGAAATAAATTCTTGCTAAAAATAAGTAATTATGTTTTATATGAATTTCTCAAATATTATTAAATTTATATTTTTAAATAAACAAGATAATATTATTTAATTATGCATATTAAGGATAATATTAATTTTTTTTAAAGTGATATATATTGCCTTGGTTTCTAAACAAACCATGTATTAGCATATTTAACACTACTTTTTAATTAAAAAAATTTGATTATACTTTAAGAACATCTATCAATACTAGTCGTGATTCACACATTCAAAAAATGAAACCAAGAGTTTGTTCCCTTTATGATTTCAGATTCGAGCCCTGTGATTGTTTATATGATGGCCACTAGAGACTTATATGGTCGTTAACTTCAGGGCCCGTAGAATTAGTCAAGGTACACGCAAGCTGATCCAAACACCCACGTTAAACTAAAAAAAAAATGAAAGGAAAAAACTATCAACGGACATCACTATTGGCTGATCAGATAGCATATCTTCTAAATTAACCTCCCACTTCTTAGATATCGATTTTATTGCTTTAATTTATTGTGAATTTGTCACTTTTGACGGATGTGAGCAAGCCGTTGAAGACCCAGAAAAACAAAATAAAATAAAAAAATAGAAGAGGGAGGGAGCAAACTTTGCAGTGAACATATCCCTTGGCTCTAATAAATATTAATTCCCACTAGATTAGTGCAAGACATCATATTTCTATAGTCATCCTCCACTCGAATTTAGGTGCTCCATCTTTACCCACTACGTTAATTGATAAATTTTTCTCATTACACCCCCACTTTCACAGGCTAATATATACAATTTAATAGCTTCCATATGATCTTATGGCTGGACTTGAAACGCGCAGGCCCTCTCCCCCACAAGCACAAGTGAGTTGTGTTCGAGTCACTTTTTGACTTTGGCAAGTCTATTTTGTCAGAAACATCTATGATATATACACATAATTTGAGGGCTTCCCATAGATTGTCAGTAAGGAAGCTTGTTCCAGCAATGGCAGGAATGCTCTTTCGGTTACTTGTAAGCTTTTTGTTGATTTCTAACCTTGTTCATTGGAGCAATATTTCAATCTCAACAAGGAGTATGTCTTGAATACCTTTCTTAGCACCTTCATTTCTTTCATTTTTTTTTCTCTTAATACGATAATTCTTCTTGATTGTGATGTGTTGTTTTATTTCTCCAGGAACTGGAAGTCAGGTGCATGGTCATGATCAAGTTCGTCCGATTCTTGACGACACCCACCTGGTAACAAAATATATAATTGTAGATTTCCCTACAGCTAAGATCATGATGCTTGATTTTATAATCCCAATATTCTCAACTCCATTTTGTTCATGAATATCAATCCATCCGCTGACAGGTACTCCAGAGCAAGAAGAAGGATCAGGATGAACATATCGCACATGGAAGAAAGATTGCAGAACTCAACGATTATCCTGGATCTGGAGCCAACAATCGTCACACTCCAAGACCACAATTTGGCAGATGTGTTGATTGTTAGTTTCTCAAATATTAAAGGAGTGCACTTCTGTTATCATTCAGTTATTGTAGTTGTGGATGTATCGGAGAACATTATTTAGCTGAAGATTAAGTTCAGATAGTTTGGAACTCACTAAATATAGATAGTTTGGAAGTCAATTATTTTGGTTTCTGTCAAACCATCTGAAACTTCGAAGATTAGTGATGAAACTAGATTTTACCAATATATTTTTTTTTTCTTTTTTCAAAAAATCACAATAAAGCCTAAACAATGTCAGTTCAGTACCTAGGCCTGGCAATATACTAGGCCCAGGCGCAACTTAGATCCAGCACCTACCAGATCCAATAGCTTGGCCTACCGCACTGTCAGGCTAACAAGGTGGGCATGTCGCGTGTAATCTCGATGTTGAGCCCGAGGACTTCTCAAGAATTTTTGTTATCGCATCTCGGGTATGGTTGGATTCACTATACTCATGAATTCAAACATAATACCTTAATCTAATGTCATCAATTCTATAGATTTTTACATAAAATATTATATGAATTATTTCTCAACAAATATACTAAATTAAACAAGTCTACATTCACCAATACCATTAGGTGTATTAAAGTTTCTCATGGCCTACCATATCTCCATCATTTTGCTATATAAAATGAGTGGAATGCAGTTCACAATACAACTCAAAATATCATAAAGGTGGAATTACACTCCAACTCCTCCTTTCCATAAAAGAATAAGACTCATGGGCTAGAAATACACCATAAATCATTCAAAATAAAGGTTCACAATCTTCATTCTCTACTACATATATATTTGAGAGCATCTCTCTCTAGAATATTATTGTACTTTATCTCTCTAAGAGATATTTACTTAAGCATCTGAGAGTCTATATATCCACAACAAGTGACATTTTGCAAGTACTAGCTACAAGCCACCTTGGCTTACTAAGTACAAGCTATTAATCATTTTGGCTAAGGAGAATGGATGAGATTGCTAGAACCAATTGATTAACTGATTATCCAACTTAGGAGCCCTATTCTTAAGCTACTTAGATTTTTAGGGCTTCATTAATGGCGTCGTCTGTAGGGATACTGGTCAAAAAGCTATCAATTTCTTTCTAAAACTTGCTTTTGGCATTTCCATGCCATTACATGGTATATATAACCAATGCTCATCTGGGCTAGGACACAGGACAAGTCAACTTGTTGCCACGGACACTCTTACCTAACCTGAGCTTCAACAACTCACTACTCAAGTGATGGTTAAAGGCCCCTCAACACTTATCCTAAGAATGCACATTTCTCCTGGAAAATGATGGATTTGGTCTCTCCAATGTTATATACACCACTCTCCAATGGATGCACTTAGTCTCCCTAGTGTTATATGCACCACTCTCCAAGAGATGAATCAGAGATCTCCCTAGTATAATAGCAACATCATCAAATCATCACTCTTTAGTGGGAGGGGCTCTCATGACCTATAAAAAAAAAATCATGGTAACCACTTTTCAATGGAGGGCTCTTAAGCCTCATGACAATGCTAGAACTCTTATCGGCTCTATGAGTTCTTAAACATAACTTATTGGAAGAATCTCTACTTCATAATAGAATACTGAACACAACTTTTCAAATATTGTGTTTCTATAAATACAACCCTAGACAATTACAAGGGATTCACAAACTCCTAAAAGCACATACAAAATTTAAAATGCATCTTAAAGCTTGTCACACAAGACTATGATGCAATGTGCAAAATTCTTCAACAATGCTTCGTGGATATGCTCATGCATAGTACCATAGCCTAAATTCTGGCTCTATTCTCTATTTTTATGATCTCGACTCCAAACTTACATATCACTTCAGCACAAGTATTCCAACTAAACAAAGCACCATCAGGCTCTTTACCATTACACAACAAGAAGATGAGAGCACCAAGACATATCTTCAAAGGTTCAACAAAGAAATACTTAATGTGAAAAGACTCTTTGAGCTCATCATCATATAAGCTCTAATTAGTAGAGTATATAATTATTCCCTATAGAAAGGTTATACACTCTCCCTAGAAATCTCTTCAGCGTTAAATAGACCATGAAAAATTAGATGATGGTGTAAAAAGTCAACATGATCAAACAAGGTTACCCATGTTTCAACTGAGAAAAATCTTCCTAATATCAGAAGTCTCCAACTAAAGCATTTAAAATGAGCACCAAGAGACACATTTATGATTGCCTTACATTCTTCGAGCTCCATATTACCCTTTTAACCACCACATGGATTGAGGTGCTAGCTGTTATCAAAAAGAGAATTTGTGTAATATCGTTCTCTCATTAAAAGTAAAAAGTAACGTGAACACTAGAAACCCTAATAAATTCTATATTTTTCACAATGATTATAGACATGACACCGAGAAATATCACACTCTGAAAAGGAGATAGAAAGATTGGTCGCCAAAAGTTACCTTCACCAATTCATGGAAAAAAAAGCCAGAACAAGGAAGGAAAGAAGTTTGCATAATTGATGAGCTACCTAAGATCAAATAATCCTAGAATTATCTTCAATAATTATATCTCTATTTTTTGAACTTTTCAATAAAAGTAGTAATTTCTCTTAATGTCTTTAACAGAAATCTTTGTTAAAATCTCTATGGTGAGATCTTCATGTCTCTACATATGTCCCTATTGAATCTCCATGTGTATCTTCAATATCCCTAAAATAATCAAAGATCCTTCTTCAGGTCTCTATAACTATTTATCTTCAAAATGATCATAGATCATTCTCCAAGTATGACAAGCATTAACAAAGTTACGAGGAGAACCCTCATGTAGACACGTTCATAATACATAAAGAGGTAACATTTGCATACACGTGTAACCACAACAGGTAACATTTATATTGTAAGTATTTTTCCCCCCACTTCTACTAGTTAGGTTTTTCAAACACATATTTTAAAAGACTCGCGGGAAAGATATAAGTGAGTAAGTTTTACTAAGAAAACAAAATAGCAGCCCATATGGACTATAGCCTAGACGGATTGCCCCCTAGAGTCGCCATTTGGGTTGGTAGCCAAAACAATTGCCTTTTGTTTAGGTAGCAGCCTAGGTGGATTGATTTCTATTATGTTTAGGCTAGCCTAAATGGACTGTCTCTCCTTTTTCTCTTATGTTTTAACACTAATCAATGATTTGGATCTCAACTTAGTACCCCAAAAAATTCTCGACTCCTAGCACACACCTCTAAGTACTTTTTAATTCTTGAAGAATCAATCACGCACTATCATACACACAATATTTTTTATGATTTACTGACATATTCTCTAATATATCCTCTGCAAGTACACTTTTTTATACATTGTTGTCACCACATTCCTAGCCAATGGTCGTATTGCAACACAAATCACTTTCTATACAACTCAAGCGCATCCTTTTTCGACCAATGGTTATTTCTAGTTAACATATAATCAACAATCACAAACCTCTACAACCAATAGTGAGCATCAATGTTTCCATCAATTATGAAGCTCTCCACATCTTGAGATGAGTGTGATCAAGATCTATAAATACCTTGGGTCATAAGTTAAAGGTTAAAAACAAATTCTTACACTCAACAATTTTTATCTCTTCGCCAATTAATGCTTACATTTTTCTCTCAATTCTCTCGTATATTATTTCTCTCATACACACATTTTAAATATCGGAGAGTTCCTCATTCCACGGGGGACTTATTTTTTCAGACAAACTTCAAATCAGCGGTCAAGCCCAACAAACAATAAACCTAGACACAAAACCCATATTAAGCCTACACGTCTTGGGCCATGATCATAAACCATAAAAAAACCCATTTTCTGTGTAAAGTTTTTACACAACTTCATCAATACATGAACCACAATTCGATTTATAACCTTAGTCAGGACATATCCGCTTATTAGCTTCAAGAATATCCCATAATGCATTCTAGAATCTATTGAAAAACCTTGTATCTCGATTACTGACAGTTTTGTTAGGCATGCAAAAGTAGACCAAAAAGAAAAAAAAAAATGTTGCTCTCATTGCATCTATGTTCTTATAAGGATTCATAATTGTTGTTTTGCTAAAACTATCGGCGACCATAAAAATATAATCATTATTACTCTTCCTAATAACAGGTGAAGCACTCAAAAGGTCTATTGAAATTTTTTCCTATGATAGACTAGAAACATGTAACAGAGTGTATAAACCAATTTTTTTATTGTGTGGCTTACTCACTGCATACTAAAGCTTCTCAAGTATATGTTCTGACATCATTCACTATATTAGGTTAGGGAACATACCTTCGCAGATTTGCAACTATTTTACAGATGCCAAAATGACAACGAAAGAAGTGTGAGCTTCACGAATAAGCTTCAATCGGCTTGCTTTAGGAGCATCATATAACTTCCCATCCTTCTATAACAGCACATCCTCTACATGAAATTTTTCATCAGCTTAATGTCCATGACGCTCTAGACAAATAACTACCGTGCTAATCCTCTACATGAAACTGCTAAAAGAGACTTACCACTTGGCATTAATTTGCTCGAGAATATAGTAGCTAAAAGCTAGAAACAATGGAGAAAACATGCGTATAATGTATAGCGTAGTAACATGGAAATCATCTTTGCCTAAAGAAAACATAAATTCAGTGAGCATCTTTAAATGAACGTTGAATCCCATCATTTCTGCATTCTTCACGAGTTTGAATTGATATAGTCATCCTTAGTGCATCAAACATTGTATTCAATTCCAACAACATCAAGCTTTCTCAAAAAATATCACTTCCCCTCCCATCTTACACATCAGAACCTACCAGCTTCCCCCCCATGGCAGAAACTAATGTTCAGTTTCGAAGAAATGCCACGGTGGCAACACGTGATCCCACTGATCCACCAAACATGAAGGTAGGATATGTGCGGACATGATTGAGGTATCGAAATGGAGGATCTCTGGATGCTTCATGGCCCTTCATGGACTCTGATTCCAGGGATACATCAATCCTCCTTTGATTGAAATTTTCTACTTCTTGCACCAATTCGTCTTTTGTATTGTTACACGATGTAATCACCTGCAATTATGCATCATGATCAGAAAAAAACAAAGAGAACATTAGTTAGCAGATTGAAGGTTTAGAAACTAATGTCAACCTTGGGAGAGTAAAAAAAAAATGACCTAGTCTAAGAAAAATATGCATTTGAATGCAAAATGCAACCCAAGTCCTTAGCTCAAAAATTAGGCTTCTTGATTGACTTGAAAGCTAGTATTACTGATTGCAAAGGAAGTAAAGATAAATTAGCTCCAACATGCAAGCTTACCAAGATTCCACCAACTGCAACCAACTTTGAAACTGATTCCCAGTACATGATCCTAAAATTAAAAAATAAGATTAGTTTAACATTTACTATTTAACAAGCAGTGACTGAACTGGAATCTTAACAGAAATTTAATTTGTAAATGTAGGGTACTTAAGTAAACAAGACCAGAATGTAATCAGGATACCCTGGTCAGTAGGTACTATTGATTTTACCTTTTGATAGCACCGTCAGGATGCAATCCAATGGCATCTAAAGTCCCTTTATCCATGACCAGCTGAAACTGTCTGTTTAATTTTGTCTCAAGAACATCATCAACCTAAAGACCAAAAAGTGACAAGATATATGTTTGAACAGAAATTGATACATATACATGACCAAGTACAATTAAAAGATTATGTCGCTTAGGAACAAGTTCTACGAGAAATTCAGGAGCAGCTCACTTCCAGCTTAAAAGGTCACCAGTTTTCTCAAGTATTGATGCATGACACTTCAAAAAATAGATTGATGCCGTGTTATCAAATATTTAATGTTCATTTAACAATTAAGACAAAACCATCCAATATTAAAGTCCAGTAAAAGAAAAGAAACAAATGACCAATAAAAAATTGGTAAATTACAAGAAGCCCACAAGGTACTGTGGAATTACCAAGCCCACCCAAAAGTTTGAAGATTTTACAAAAACCCCTCCACAATTAAAAACATTACAGAAATTCTCTTTTGTATCCAAAATGCCCCTATGATTTTTTAAATCACCCCTTTAATAGTAAGGGGATTAGTTTGGGAAAGGGAGTTTCTGTAATATCCTTAAATTTTTGGGTGGGGTCTCTATAATTTCACGATACCTAGATACCTAGAGTGGAGGCTAGTGCAATTTACCTAAAAACAAAAGGCTATGGATAGATTGCTCACTTCCATGCTATCAATCATTAAGATTTCATTTAAACAATAAGATGAAACTATCCAATATCAACATCTTGCCAAAAGATGACAAAAATGATCATTTCATGGAGAAGACAATCACATGCTTGTTTATGAGCCTAGTGCACTTGTAAGTCAAAAGGAAAGAGAATAATGAATTGTAATGCATAAACCAAATTTTCCCTAGACTACAAACACAATAAGTTATAATTTCATAGTAATATCATAGTTATAACACACCAGAAGATTGATATTAGAAAACCCATCACGATCAGCAAGCCTACGCGCCAGGTTAATGGCCCCTTCACTGTAATCAACTCCAGTTAAATCAGAAAACCTGGTAAACACAAGAGCCCCTTCATTATTCTAGCAAAATATAATAATTAAGAGCAAAATTTTAGCTCGACTAAAAAATTTCAACAGTTTTGCAACAGCATTAAATCAGGCTCTGCACAATGTGGGCAAATTTTGCTGAATTATCAATTCCATATTTCTGAAAACAACAGTGAAACTAATCTTATTTTAAATTGGAATTGCACCCACTGAGTTTTGTATGTGTCACAACATGCACATAGAGATAGACTGAACACAGATATTCAAGAACCAAAATGTATTAAATGAGATTTTGATCAAATTTGCTTCTTTCCTTCTCTATAACATCTCTTTTCCAAAAAAAAAATGTGAATATTTACTTTCTTGCATAACAAAGGTCCATGGAAGTTGCTCTCCCACGTGGCCTTCAGTAATTGAGATACCAAAAGATTAAACTTTCAATCAAAGTTAAAGTCCCAGCAAGAACACAAATGTGTGTGCATGTTCTAGTCAAAATGACAGAAAGCATGTAAACAAAATTATTTTTTTGTCAAGACTGTATATGTGCTTGCTCTTCACTGGTGGATCCATGTATGAATACCAAGGTCCCTTTGCATTAGCCACCTTAACCATCTCTGGCGAAGGCACCGCTAGCAATAACTTCATCAATATTTTACGTAATAAAATAACTTTCCAAATCCTAAATTAATATTTTGCAGGACATATGTCTCATGTCTTCATACAAAAAAGGAAAAGGTGATTCAGTTAAGTCAAATTTATTGCTTTTGTAAGGCCATTTTAAATTATTTGGGTGATATAGTATATAATACCAAAACTAGCAAAATCTCAAAGTGTACCCCTGCTTAGCAAGTTCATGAAGGAGTAAACCATTGCCAGTCCCGATGTCAAGTACACTCCAGCTGGACAGATATTTATCACTCTCTTCAACAGTTTCAGACTTGATATCATCAACATGATTAGGAATGCAACCTTGAGAAATTTCAAAGCACAGGCCTTTTGTCCAAGAAGCAATGACATCCATGACATCAGCCCCAAACCTATAGCGAAAGATGAAAAAGAAGCAAACAAATGAGATCCCAATAGCATAAACATATGGATCAATATTAGCAAAAGAGAAAAATAATCATTTACATGTTGCAGACCTCATCTATATATATATATATATATCTGTGCGTGCGTGTTTCGAATTAAACTCTGATATACCTTCCTATGAATCATCTATTGTAATGAATAGCATCTAAAAAGTATTCAAGATTTTACTCAAGCTACATCATGAATAACTCAATCCAATCAAAAACATGTGAGACCCTGCTAACTATGCATGGGAGACCAGCTTTCTTTCGAAAGCTATTAGAAAGAAAGTTGACCTCCACTTACTTTTTTTCCTTGGAAAACAGTATTGTGGAGAATCATGGCCGTTGATAATGTCCAAAAAAGACAAACCTTAGCCAGGAGGTAAAATCTCCGTAAGAGAGCAACAGAATCGCTGTATCACTGTGGCATTCTGCTTAGACTAGAAAACTGTGACAGCATTCATTCTCAGCAGTGGCAATCTGCTAGGCATTAGCTCAAGGACAGGTATGGACTTCAGAATGCTTGTGTATAGATATGGGGAAAAGTATCTTAATACGTTTAATTATAATAAGAAGCCTTTAAGTAGTGTAGCTATCTTTCTGTTATTTAAAGCTGGACTATAACATCTATAACATACACCTTTGTCATGCAAAAAGTACTTGTGTGATGCCCTTTCAGTATAGATTATGGATTGCACCGTGTTGGTGCTCCTAAGGTTTTTTATCCTTTTTGCCTATAGAAAAAATCCAATCAAGAAATCAACAAAAAGCATAGTTTTATATTGATTTATCATGCATAGTTTTATAATTATTTATCATTCATACATTTTTTTATGGCATACCCTTGACTTAAAAGACTACCTTAAAGTGCATCCAAATGCAGTAATTCTGATTAGTTAACCCAGAGAATTTTCCATGCAGCTGGACCCCATCGGGTGAGAGCCAAACACAAAAATCTCTGCTTAACAAAAATCTAAAGATAAATAGCCTTCTTCTCTCTTTACAAAAGAAAAATACTAATTTTACCTCATCGCATCTTCAAAAAAGATCCAGTTTTGGAGGCACTTTAAAGGACCAACACATCCTTACAAGAATCTGAATATGCTTCTCGTTATAAGACCATTATGATACTATAACATTAATTGGTCACATAAAACATTTGAGCATTGATGAATCAGTCATTTTCAGTAACTTGGCATTCCTGTATTCAATTTGAGCATCATTATTGCATATTGCGCGAGAACTGACAAATTCTAGGCCACTAGCAGCAGAATTATATAATGTAATTTTGAAAATTAAAACTAGATAAAAAAATTTAGTGCAGATGTACAAAACAATGAATTTCCCTCAGAATAAAGAAATTTA
>Ga0325414_1000507_pt1 | contig 32066 bp, 27 predicted proteins | sample PopdelMetagenome_8_FD_206183 | JGI IMG/M metagenome (GOLD analysis project Ga0325414, IMG submission 206183) | Populus deltoides microbial communities from Bellville, Georgia, United States - Leaf-PdKOR-R3 | ecosystem: Host-associated > Plants > Phyllosphere > Phylloplane/Leaf | place: USA... | reverse complement strand
ACCCCCCCCCCCCCCCCACCCCCCCCCCCCCCCCCCCCCCCCCCCCCCCCCCCCCCCCCCCCCCCCCCCCCCCCCCCCCCCCCCCCCCCCCCCCGCCGCCCCCCCCCCCCCCCCCCCCCCCAACTGTACTTAGAAACAATACCTTAGCAGATAATGATCGATGTGTGATCATAATGGAGGTGGCCTGGCCATAGTTTTTGGAGTCATAGAAGTGGCCAAGCCGCTTCATTGCTACCCCCGCACGCTTCTGATTCATTGCAAAGCATGAGGAATGCCGTAAAAACATCTAGCTAACCAGTTACCAAAGACACTTGTTAAGGAACACTAATTATAATTGTTAAGCCTTTGATTAAGCTGTATCAATGAAGAACAGAATTGTTACAACAAATTTGGTACGGAGTCATATATTCAAAATATAAGTGCAAGGTTTTCGGTGAACCTTAAACCCTGTTTGCAGACATGTATAAGCTGGTAGTATTAGTTCAGAGCAGTTCTTCTTGTTGATCTTGTTGCTCAACAAGCAAGGAACATGTACCCTTGGTGTCGTTCGATGAAATAAGGTCACCCAATACCCCCAGCTCTGAGTACTCACAGTGTTTGAGGGATGTCATCTCCCAAACTATTATTAGCTCATTTTCATTTAGCAGTTGCAGATACATCATTTGCTATCTCCTCTCTATATGCTAGTATTCTCTTTCCTTGAAATCCCTCAAAACCATATAATCGTGAGTTGACCATATAAAGCCACTGGAGAGAATAAACGTGAAAAGCATTAATGCAGATGATCCGTCCTTTATAACCTGAACTTTTTGTTAGGATGAAATGGAAATGAGAATCAATAGCAGGCTTGTTAAAGGATTAATGAAAAAAGAAGATGGTGTTTAGTCCGTGTTTAATTAGTGAAAATTTTGTATCATTCATTCATGCATTTATCTTCAATATTCATCCATACATTTAACTTTGATATTACGTGGATGAGATAACAAATGCATTTATAAACTAAAAGGATGTGAGATATATCAAAATTTAAAAAGAGGTCTGATCATATCAAACTAAAATAATAGCTTAAAAGGGTTATAATTTTTATCTGACTGTTGGATTGCGCTTAAATTTTTATGGGAGTTTTAAAAGACCGTTTCCTTAGAGAAAGCTATGGAATCGCTACTCCGATTGTTAGATTTTTAGATATAAAAAATCTTGTTGAACCCTTCTAGTTTTGATAATTTTTATGATTTTCCTTCTTATTTTTAGATTTCTATATTCTTTCAATTTTCTTACTTCTTTCATTTATAATTTTGGATTTTTATTTTTATTTCATAGTCGAGATATGTTTTTATGTTTTATTTAAGACTTTATAAACCTTGTAGGAGGCAACCTTTATTATTATTATTATTTTAGAGAATAAATTTGTGAATTTAGAGCTCACGTATGGAATTCTTTATGCCCATTAAAATATTTTGTATTCTTTATTTAATTGTTGTTTTTAGCTTTTGTCTGCATAAGAAGGACTTCAAAAGGAATTTGAAAATTCAACGAGCTGAAAGGTATATGGTTAATGAGGTAAGATGCAAAATTGAGTGCTTCACCCCAATAACTAGTGGACTTCCAAACAAAAAGGCTCTTAGTGATCCTTGAGCTCTGCAATCAACAATCCATGTATCACCATCAGTACCATTACTGCTACCACTACTACTTGATACAGAAGTATAGAAAACCTTACCAGTGTTACCTGAAGTAGCAATCAAAGAAAAAGCTTTTGCAATATCATTGGAAGGTTTGGTCACGACAACAGAGGCTTGATGTTTTGGTTTCAAATTGTGCTTGTGCGATTCCTTTTCTAGATCCCACCAATCTGGATAACCAATCAAGTCATAACACTTTGTCTTTGTATGGTTTGTCTCACCATAGTGAGTGCACAAACATTCAGATTGGTAGCACCTGTCTCATAACACCCTTATACGATCGTGTTTGGTTAGAATCGGTGTTTTGAGTAGATTGTCAAGGATGAGGCTTAACATTTCGAGTCACTAGAGAGGAAGACTCAGGATTATCGGGTTTAACATTAAAGGTATCTTGGTGTATAGTTTCTTGACGCACATAGGCATAGGTGTCATCAAGGTTTATAGAGGGGTCCTTTCGAAGAGCCTCACCTTTAATCTATTCAAATTCTGCATCCAGATCACTAAGAAAGATGTGTACTCTTAACTATGTTACTTATGTAACATATTTCTTATAGGTGACAACATTACGATGATCCTTCACGATAACTTAATCATAATAATCTAATTCTTGGAAAATTGATGGTGATGACATGTTAATTAGTGCATAAAGTTGTGTCTCATCCGATTCATCATAGAGTTCTTTGATAAGATCACTCTAGATTTCCTTTGCGGTACATGATCGTAGATAACATTTCATTATCTCTAGCGATATGGAGGTCAATAACCAACCCTTAATCTTTTGATTCTTCGCATATCACGTTGTATAGGTAGTCTCAGTTTTCTTTAATGGATCAGTTTTACCCAGAATATATTTGAGTTTCTCTCGTTCTATAATTAACATCTCTATTATTTGGGACCATACATCATAATTAGTTTCAGTGAGGACAACTCTAAGATGAAAGACAAAATTTTTGGATTGGATATGGATTACTGGGGTTGATGGTTTGAAAGTAAAGGATTATGATTATAGTTGTTTTTTGCAATTGTTGCTCAAAAATAGTAAGAGAGGCTTATGTTTCAATGGAGGTTTTCAGAAGGCTTAGATATCAAGTCAAAATTTTGTATTATTCATTCATAAATTTATCTTCCAACTTCTCTACAAATGCATACCCCAATGGAGGTTCAGCGGGAACATCTAAGACTATCAAATATCAATATAAGAAGCATAAATAACAAACAATCCATAATAACGTGAAAGGGCTGCGATTAAACTGATTTTTTTATTAAATTTATTTATTTTTAATGTTTTTGGATGGTTGAAAGTATTCTAATGTTAAAAAAAATTGTTTTAAATATATTATTTTAATATAATTTTGTTAGCTATCAAGATATTTATAGATTCCAGAGTTATAGGGAATCTGTTAGTTTCCTTGTACATAGTATTATCCTACGTAGAATAGGAGTCCATGGAGAAGGAGTCCGTGTAGAATAGGTTTTCTTAGCACCCTGTATATAAGTGTTGTTCTGCTGTAAAGATGAATAATAAAAAACAGAGGAATATTTCACAAAGAGAGAACCTGTATCTACCGTAATTAACATGGTATCAGAGCGAACCTGAATTTTTTTTCTTTTCTTTTCTTTTCTACACTGTTTCTTCCTTGCATCCCTTTTTGAACCTTGAAATCCACGAATCTTCCTCCTGCAAATAATGGCAGAACACGAACAAAGTCTAATCATTCAAACCACCCCAAACAATTCCTTGTCAAACCCAATCATCATTCAGCAGGAAACCTCTGGCTTCCCTGTCAGTGTTATTCTCAATGAAACAAACTACACGTTATGGTCTCAGTTGATGGAGATGCGTATTGGAGCCCGTAACAAGGTTGAATATTTAACTGGAGTAGTGGCAAAACATGTACTTAATGATCCAAACTATGATATATGGATTACTGAAAATCATAGAGTCAAGAGTTGGCTCATCGAATCAATGAGTCCCCATTTGATGCAAAGATTTATCCGTTTTGTCACAGCAAGAGAAATCTGGGAGGCAGTATCAAAAACCTTCTATGATGGATCTGATGAAACCCGATTGTTCGAATTGAATCAGAAGTCTTTTTCGACTACTCAGAATGGTAGGTCTTTGTCCACATATTATAATGAACTTGTTGCAATCTTCCAGGAAATCGATCATCGCAGCACAACTCAAGAACAATCTGTTGAAGGAATTATACATCTTCATGCAGTGATGATGAGGTTACGAGTACATATTTTTTTAAGAGATCTTGATCCTGAGTATGATCAAATCTGTGGTGAAATTCTTCGAAAAGAACCAAAATTGGATTTGGAAGCAGCCTATGCATGTGCAAGAAGAGAGTCACAACAGTGCCAGGTTATGGGATTCTCTCGGTTAGCTCCTGAAAACACAACCATGATAACTCATCGAAACCAACGAGGGACAGGTACTAGTTCTACCAAAGGGAAAAATAATTATATTTGTACTCACTGTGGTGAAACTGGTCATTCCAAACAACGTTGCTACGAACTTATTGGATACCTTGAATGGTGGGATTTTTCGAAGAAACCACGGAAGACAATTATCGGGAAAGCTGCAATGGCCACTTCGGGTGCAAGTTCTTCTACCCAAGAGGGAAATTCGATTCCTACTGCAAATTTAACTCAGCCAGGTAGTATTGGTAAGACTAGTGCTCTCTCTGCTATTACTATGGATAATACTTGGATAATTGATACCGGTGCATCTGATCATATGATCAGAGACTCTCGTAAACTACAAAATCTTTGTCCATCGTCCTAACAGGTCATATCTATAGCTAATGAAGGTATCTCCCCTATTACAGGGAAAGGCTCCATTGATTTAACTACCACCATAACTCTTGATACAGTATTGGTTGTGCCTAGCCTTGAATATAATTTGTTATTTGTAAGCCAAATCACTTCAGCACGAAATTGTACCGTTACTTTTTGGCCTTTTTATTGTGTTTTTCAGGATATTCTGACCCGGAAGACTCTTGGTTGTGGTGTTAAACGAGGAAATCTCTACTACTTGGAATTGACGAAAATTGGTGAACAACAATATAGCACGGCTTGTTCTGCAACAAAGAGTGATAGGATACTGTCTGAAGTGTGGCTTTGGCATAAGAGACTAGGACATCTTTCCTTTAGTTATCTTAAGAAATTGAAACCTCATTTGTTTACAGAATTGCAAATTTTGGATCTTCAATGTGACATTTGTGAATTGACAAAGAGTCATCGTAAATCTTTTTCTTCCTCTTTCAATAAAAGCTCTAAACCTTTTATGGTTATTCATTCTGATATTTGGGGACCTACAACAATCTCATCTATGTCTAAAGCTCGATACTTTATTACCTTTATTGATGAATGCACTCGGATAACGTGGGTATCCTTACTTCATAAGAAAAGTGATGCTAGTACTGCCTTTCAGGAATTCCACAACATGGTGAAAACTCAATTTCAGAAACAAATTCAGGTATGGCAATCTGACAATGCCATGGAATTTCTTGCGAACTCGCTTGGTAATTATCTTCGACAACATGGAATACGACATCATACTTTTTGCCCCTACATACCCCAACAGAATGGTCTTGCAGAGAGAAAGAATAGGCAAATCATGGAAATGGTACGTGCATCTCTCTTCGGGATGAATATGCCCCGTTTCTATTAGGGAGAAGCTGTTAAGTCTGCTGTCTATATTATCAATCGTGTGCCTTCCCAGGTGATTGAGTTCCAAACCCCATACCAGAAATTACAAACCTTCTTTGAGACACCCCATCAACCGAACTTGGAACCTAGAATCTTTGGATGTACTGTGTATGTTCATATACCTAAAGTCTTGCGTAGCAAACTTGATCCCTGTGCCCAACGGTGTGTATTTGTGGGTTACTCTGATTTTCAGAAAGGGTACAGATGTTACTGCCCTCACACACGTAAACTTTATGTCTCTGTTGATGTCTCATTCCGTGAAACGACCCCTTACTACTTAGCAGGTGACTTTGGCTCTCCTCTTCAAGGGGAGAAGGTGTATGACAAAGAGTTGGAGGCAGTTGAAGAAGGGATGAGTAACACCAAGCAGAATATAACTTCACCAGCTGATACTCAAATTATTTCAGATGAGAGGAATCTATTATTGGGTAATGACTTTTATAGGGGTTATGTTGATGACAAAGAAGTTGAACATCATGATAGGGAAAACACTTAGATGATTGAATCATGTGTTGGTGACACAGTTGCAGAAGCTGTAAATCTTGATGAGGAAGAGACTGTAATGATCGACATACCTGCACCACAAACCAAAGAGTCTTCTGCCCAGAATGTCCTGGATAATCTCATCATTGAAAACATACCCCAACCAGCTATCAGGTATTCATAAAGACCCAACAAAGGCGTTAAAAAGAAACAATATGAGCCGGATATTAAAACCAATGTTAAATACCCTATCATTAACTATGTCTCTGCTCATAGACTTTCAAAATCTTATGCACTAACCATTAATCAATTATCCAAAGTATCTATTCCTAGTAATGTGCAGGATGCATTGGAAGATCCAAAGTGGAAAAAGGCAATGAATGAAGAGATGGAAGCATTGCAGAAGACCTCGACTTGGGAACTTGTTGTGTTACTAGAAGGAAAAAAAAACAATTGGGTGTAGATGGGTATACACTGTTAAACTTAAAGCAGATGGGAGCTTGGACAGATATAAGGCGAGACTCGTAGCCAAAGGATATGCCCAAAAATATGGAATCGACTACCAAGAGACCTTTGCACCAGTAGCTAAGCTGAATACCATTCGTATCCTCATATCCATTACCATGAACCGAGATTGGCCTCTATAACAATTCGACGTAAAAAATGCTTTTTTGAATGGCAATCTTGAAGAAGAAGTGTACATGGAACTTCCACCTGGAATAAAACAAAGCTTTGAACACGAAGGCAGAGTGTGCAAACTAAAGAGAGCTTTGTATGGTTTGAAGCAATCCCCTCGAGCTTGGTTTGGAAGGTTTACTTTGGCAATGAAAACAACTGGCTATCAACAGAGTAATGCAGATCACACATTATTTGTAAAACATAAAGGTGGAAAGGTAACAACTTTGATTGTGTATGTAGATGACATGATTTTGACAGGAGATGACCCTGAAGAAATAAGGACACTGTGAGAGTACTTGTCTGCAGAATTCGAAATGAAAGATTTGGGACAACTAAAGTACTTTCTTGGCATTGAAGTAGCGAGGTCCAAACAAGGAATTTCCTTGTCACAACATAAATACGTATTGGATCTTCTAAGTGAGACTGGAATGCTAGCTTGCAAACCGGTTGAAACACCAATACAAATGAATCATCAACTTGGGATTCTTCCAGATCAAATCCCTACTGATATGGGACGATATCAAAGACTTGTGGGTAAGTTAATCTATCTCACCCATACCAGGCCAGATATCACATATGCTGTAAGTGTTGTAAGCCAATTTATACATGCGCCAAGTGAGGAGCATATGAATGCAGTCTACAGAATCTTGAGATATCTTAAAGGTGCGCCTGGCAAAGGTTTATTATACGTGAAGAATGATGTCTCAAATATTGAAGGCTATACTGATGCAGATTGGGCAGGAGATCAAACAACCAGGAGGTCCACATCTGGTTATCTAACCTTTGTGGAAGGAAATTTGATTACTTGGAGAAGTAGAAAACAGAAGGTTGTAGCACGATCTAGTGCAGAAGCAGAATTTCGAGGAATGGCTCAGGGAATATGTGAGTTGTTATGGATCAAGAGTGTTCTGAAAGATTTAGAGATTAAATATACCAATCCTATTAAGTTGTACTGTGATAATAAGGCGGCAATTCAGATTGCTCACAATCCTGTTCAGCACGATCGAACTAAACATGTTGAAGCAGATCGTCACTTCATCAAAGAGAAGCTAGGTCAAAGAATTATATGTTTCCCATTTGTTAGATCTGCTAGTCAACTAGCTGATGTTCTCACTAAGACAGTATCAAACAAAGACTTTGATAGTATAATCGACAAGTTGGGCATGATAGACATCTATGCACTAACATGAAGGGGAGTGTTAGCTATCAAGATATTTATAGATTCCAGAGTTATAGGGAATCTGTTAGTTTCCTTGTACATAGTATTATCCTACGTAGAATAGGAGTCCATGGAGAAGGAGTCCGTGTAGAATAGGTTTTCTTAGCACCCTGTATATAAGTGTTGTTCTGCTGTAAAGATGAATAATAAAAAACAGAGGAATATTTCACAAAGAGAGAACCTGTATCTACCGTAATTGACAAATTTCAAATCAAAAAATATTTTAAAAATTAATCTATACCAAACTTAAAAAAGAGCACAGGGACAAAAAGTTTTAGACTACCACTGCAACTATAAGATGCTCACTAGTTTGCTTTTACCAAGGCATTTGTTGTTGCTGTTCTTCTACTTGTTCTCGTGCCTGCTGAACAACAAATAAGGAACAGTCTGCCTTGTTGTCTTCCGATATGATGAGGTCTCCTATTAGCCCCAGCTCCGGATACTCACACCATTGTCTTAGACCACTTGTCTGTGGGGTAATGCCATCCAAGTTGTCTCTTCGACCCACAATTATAAGCTCGTATTCAGGCACCATGGATCTAATAAGTGAAACAGTTGTTGCTGCTCCCTCTACCACTTCTTCTCCAAACGTAATATGATCCTTTTCCTTCACTCCCTTCAACGCCACATTATCTTGTTTTGCTTCCAGTTCGTTGAAGTTTGCTGGAAGGAGATGTGCCACACACAATTTAACCCTGGTGTCTTGTGCCATGCGAATAGCAAAAGTTAAGGCTTCTCTATCATCATCACCTCCCAAGAAGATCATAGCAACATTGATTACTTCTGGCGCATCTTCTTTGTAGACTAGCCGCCGGTTACTACATCTATCAACTAGTATCCCTACAGAGCAAGGTGCCTTTTCAAGGACCCTGTTATTCAATTCCCTTAGGCTGTGGTCCTCTGATTGAATTGAACCATCTTGTTTCCACCATCTAATGTGAAATGGAAGTATTATAAGAGATGCGAGCTTCTCCACTGCCAGTGAGAAAATATCATCATACATGAATTTCAGCAGAGAGACTGCTGTGACTGCATTCACCGATAACGATCCACGACTGTTTTGCTCGAATTCGTTAAACAAACGAATGACGTTCATTGAATGTAAATAATCACAGACTATTACGCTCCCCTTTCGGTGGGAAATGAAGAGTGGAGTAGATTGCCCGACAAGCTTGATGTGGTGAAGCACTGTAACCGCAATAGGGCTATCTCCACCACAGGAGGCATCAAGAAAATTTATTACCGCATTCACATCTCCTGGTGCATGGATACAAGAAATAATTTGCAGCTCTGAATTTTGCCTGGACTCTATGAGATTCCTTTTCAGGCATCCTACATATCTCTTTTCAGGATTGTATAGCCTTCTCACAAGAATTGGTACAACGCTGCCAAAGACGATGACTGTACCAACCATGAAAATGAAAGCATCATCCATTATTGCCTGCATTTGTCGGTAGAGTAAAATGAAGATGGAACATTAGTTTAAGCCTTGTTGCAAGATTAAGGAATATATGAATGTAAAGCATGGATTGGTTACTAGTAGTTACCTGAGCATCATCCAAGAAACTGTACAAGGCCAACTCAACGACGCCTTTCGCACACATTATGAGGGCAAAGGCAGCACCATTTTTTGTTGGCGATTCCCAAAAGAATGAATGTGAAACGTAACACACCAAGAATTTGGCCGAGGTAATCACAGTAAGAGCAACTGCAGCGATTGATAACTTGATCTCGTCAAATTTTGTGTTTGCAAAATCCACCCTCATGCCACATGATGTGACAAAAATTGCAAGGATGTAACCTGTAATTGCTTCGAACTTCTCCAAAACAGAAGATCCCAGTGGCGGTCCAGATGGCACAGCTAGACCAACAATAAAGGGCCCATAAAAAACAGCCAATCCATTAATATGTGAAAGCAACACAGAACCCAGGAACAGTGAAATGATGAAGTAAACGTACAATTCCTTCAGGCTATCACACATCTTTCTTGCTAGAAGATTCAATACTGGTCTAAGAATCAATGCAACAGTAAGGATGAAAACAAGCATCCCTATTACACCATCTCCGGTTTCATTGAGCTCGTGGCCTGCTGCTCTCAGCAAAGATGAAACAATAAGAAGCAGAAGGCCAACAAGGTCACTAACTAGCGCTGTTGACAGTCCTAACCGGCCGAGTTGTGAGTTTAGAAGTTTTAGCTCATGGAGAAGGCTAACTATCACAGGAAATGAAGACATCGAATACACTGTTGCAATAAAGAAATTCATTAAATACTCTTGCTTGGTCATAACTGTTAAGGTTGCTAGACCGAGTAGAAGTGGTAATAATACACAAGAAACACCAAGAAGTAAGACCTTTCCTTCTACATTTCTTAACATCTCCATATCCATTTTTACTCCACTTTGAAACATAAACAACTGGTAGCCCATTGTTGCTACTGTAACAAGATTTTCTACACCTGCCCTTGAAAATAGAACATATGAAACACTATGAGGAAGCACTGCTGGATTGAAAATCAGGCCTGCCTGTATTAGCCAAAAGCATTACAGCGTACGTGTTATTAAATAGAATCAGTACACGCATATGAACTCAAACAATAGATCTAACTTACAAGAATCTGTGAGATTAGCGATGGCAGTCCTATTCTTCTGAACGCAACATTCAAGACCTGGGTGATACCAAATACCACCGCCATGAGCACCTCCAGATTTGGCAATGTATAACTCAATGGTTCAAATTTGCTGTTGACCAAGTACTCTTCCAATCCAGGTGAATTTACCTTTGGAGGTAGAGTGAAACAATTGACCGATTCATGAAATTCTCCAGTTGAATTGACGATTACATTTGACAGTTTTAAGGGATCCATATTGCCACAAGCGCTTCGCTTGCCTCCACACCTGGTTATATTTTTGTTTTCTCAGGAGAGAAAGATAGAGATGGTGACTAATGGTAATTATGAAAAAGCAAAAAAACCGGCAGCAGGGGAAAATCAAGAATAGGAAAATTGTTGTACGGCAGGTCTTCCAATGAAATATTGAAGGAAAACTAAAGCCTAATTGCTTTCAGCTCCTGGAATGCAGGTCAGCTGGTCAGGTGTTCAACGATTTTTTAGCAGAATATCTGTAATAGTCCCTGGACAGGAAACAAGTTTGACCAAATTTCTTCTTCTTTTTTTAGCACTATGAGTTGGTTAATTAACAATTCATCAGTAAAAATTAGAAAAAAGAAGTGCTGGTGGAGCAATGACAACAGATAGGCTGACATAGCAATTGCTACGCGAGTACGCCATTCGTAACTGGTTATAATTGAAGGAAAATAAGCGGCGGCGGCGGCAGCAGCGTGCTTTATATGCACACCACCACACATTGTACAAGAGGCAATAACCCGAACTGTGTGATGTAATGTAATCCAGCTCGTTAAGAGAAATGACCAGAACAAAGGACACCATTTTCTTATGGAAGGACCTGCAAACCAGGAGAACACACACGCACACTCTAGATAACATATCCGGAATATGATGCAATTCGTGTTCTTAAAAAAATTTATTTATTTTTATTAAAATTTAATATAATTTATATATTTTAAATCATTTTAATATGCTAATATTAAAAACGGTACTTGGTTAAGAAAAATTATTAAGTTAGGTCAATAAATAAATAAATAAATAAATAACTGTATTCCAAATGGTAATACTCCTGATGGCTTATTTCCTTGTTTCATGTTACAAAAATAAAAAAGGAAAATCTTTGAATGCAAGCAAAAGAAGAAAAACAAGGGGAAAATGCTGCATCTTTTAAAATTATAAATTAAATTGATATTGATAAGATATTATATGAATTAATTAAGATAATATTGAATAAATTAAATTTAAAATTACTGGGAAAAGTATACGCCTTTCATTTCAAAAAATTTAATTTAATTTTTTTAGTATTTAAATTTTAGCTTTTTTATATTTTTCCATTTTCTAAATTTACACACATTCTTTTTATATATTTTTGATTTTCTAAAATACCATATATAATTTTTTATATAACTTTTTTTCTTATATATATATATATTGACACATATTTTCGATACATTACACCCAGTATAATAAAATTAGACAAGAACGCAAAACTTCATAGGATTTATAGAAACAATTTGTGTATGAGAAAATTACATTAAAAATATAAGAGTATAATTACAAAATATGTTATTAACTCGAGATTTTATACCTTATTCATTTTCTAAGCATAAGTGTTGATGGAGAAGTATAATATTAGAGGGTAATATAAAACTATTTTGAATTTTTTTTAAAGCTTAAATTATTCTATTTTTTGAATTGATATAAAATATTTTAATCAAACAAAACAAATAAAATTAACAACCTGGACGGGTATGTTCCTGTTCTCTTGTATGAAAGCACATGGATACTTCTTTTGCAGGTTGAAGTCTGCTGGTATGTTCTGGACTGTTTTGAAATATAAATAATACGTAAGGACTGCTTTGTAGTTAGTTTAATGATTAGACACCTAACTGGCCTTTTCGACATGGCATGTAACATAGAAAGTCGACGCGAATTATGATCTGATTTTCAGTTCTCTCACTGCTAATTTCGTGAAGAATGAATCAGAGACGAAATGCATCATCTAAATCACAACCCACTAAACCCTTAATAACCAAAAACCCTGATATCTCCAAACAAAAAGGATACAAATCCCAGAAGTCCAATTTCTTTTCGTCTGAAAGGAATATCTTTACACTCTGTTTGGCGTTCCGAATTGTCAATTCGCTGTTGATTCAAACTTATTTCAATCCAGATGAGCACTGGCAAGCCCTTGAAGTTGCCCATCGAATTGTATTTGGGTAAATACTCTCATTCTCTATTCAATTTGGGAACCGCCCTTTTCTTTTGGCCAAATATTAGTGCAATTAGGTAAAGCTTTAAACTTTATGCTATTTTGGAAGCGCTCTTTTGGTTTTTCGGCATTCAAGTTGAATTTTGAAAGTACCCTTTTGCTCTTTGTAGCTGAAGTAAGTTTTTGAGTTTGAAGTTATAAACTTTATTCGTTTTGTTTCATATAGAAACAAAGTTTGGAGAAAGTTCTGATTTTGGTAGTTTAGAGAAAGTTTTAATTTTGGTTTGGTAGTGAAATTGGTATAAAGGAAGTTGTCATAACTAAAATGTGTTTAAAATGGCAGGTATGGTCATCTGACATGGGAATGGAGGAAGGGGATTCGTAGCTATTTCCACCCGTTGCTGTTTGCTGTGCTGTACAAAGTTCTTGCACTGTTTGGTCTTGATACTCCATGGTTCATGGTAAATTTAGCTTTCGGTTTGTTTTCATGATTAATATGATTTTTAATATTTCGGTACTGTTTTCTTTGTTAAGTTTGATTAAGATACATTTTTGTGAAGCAATCTTCAAGGGATAATCACGGTTATTTCAAATTCGTTTGTGAGACTTTAGGCATCGAGTGGTTTGACCTACCATTTTCTGTAATGCATATTGTAACAGGTTTGAGGGTTAAACTAGTCTCAATAGGAAGTAAGATGAAGGCCATTCAATATTTTGATGACCACCACCATCAAGAAGTGATCATGGATTTAAATTAGAAATGTTTTGTTTTTTAAAAGATGTTGAAAACTAAAGGAATTAGGGTGTGATTAGTATAAAGCTCTAAAAGAATTTTTCCTGGCAAGTCTGTGAGGTGGAGAAGGGTCTGGAATGCTGTTGTACACTTTTTTTGACCTTGGTGTAGGAAAATTATATTTGAATGCTTGAAGCTTCTCATGAAATAGAAGATTATTATTATTATTATTATTTGAAGGAGATGGTGAAACCCGTGTGATTTTTTACCTGAAGCTATTTATGGTGCATCATAACAACGGTTGAAGAGTTGACATGGTGACCACCAATAAATAAATTGAATCTAACTTCTACCAAATAAATGCATGCTCTCTTGATATGAAGAGTAGCATAAAAATGGGTAACTTTTCTTCTTTTCATATTCATTTTTAAACAACCAACAGGTGCTTGTCTGTTGCATTTTGAAGCGGTATTCAGCAGTTGTCAATGTATCTCTCATGTCTGATGCTTTGTAGGCACACGCACCACGGTTGCTGCAAGCCCTGTTTTCTGCAGTTGGTGATTTATATTTCTACAAACTTTCAAATGCTATCTTTGGCAATTTTGTGGCAAAATGGGCAGTATCCTTTTTCTTTTTTCTTTCAGATTAAACTTTGACTAATAAATGAAATGTTTTGTTTTCATTTTAAACTTGAAACTGCTGGTCTGTTATTATTGTGGGTAACAATCATGCTTGTGAAAGATGATGGACTTAACCATTACAGCTTTTTTCTCAATTGGCAAACTGGTTCATGTTTTTCTGCTTCAACCGTACATTGTCAAATAGTTTGGAAACAGTTCTTACACTGGTTGGATTATACTACTGGCCCTGTATGAGAGCTTCTCCGAGCAAAGTTCCCCTGGTTTTAAGGAAGTGGGGTTTGGCTATAGCAGCATTAGCTTGTGCAATCCGGCCAACAAGTGCTATTACATGGGTCTATGTTGGCCTTCTCGAGCTGGCTGTAACATGTGATAGATTAAAATTCCTTGTTCTGGAGGTGGTCCCCATTGGGTAGGTCATGTTTCTTTCCTCATTTCCTCTTGTCTAGAATTCATTAACATGCTACATATAATTTTCGTATGTCTTTAACAATTATTTTTTCCCTGGTTTGTAATGTTATTAATTTGATTTTGTGGCATGATTAGTCATGATCCAAATGTTTTGAAATTAAATACAAGTAATATGAGGAAGTTATGATTTGATGATTGCAACATTTAACATAGAAATAGGGTGATGTCAGAAACCTAGTTGTTGAAACTTGATTTCTGTGCTGGAACAAGGGAGAGGGATTTTATTTTTTAATGGCTGGTTCATCTCAGTTTTGCTTGTAATGCATGAACATGAAAGTAATTTCTCTACAAAGACTTAGATTGTAATTACTGGTGCACTTTATGTCTGCAAATCCATCTAATTGGTTTATGAGTCTCTTCTCATAGGAAGTGAAAATTGCCAATGCCTCCAATTTCTATTTCTTGAATTTATCATCTAAATCACTGAGGACTTTTTCTGATAATCTGCCTGACCCTTGACAATGCTATCTGATGCATGCAATAGGTGTTGAGCATTACACATTCTAGCTTTTTTGCATGCATTTATTAATTCACATGTCCAGGCTCCTAAAGAGACAGTATGGAGCTTTGCTCCAATTGCTTGCGAATCTTGGAGATTACACAGCCAGTCACATCTGCCAGTGGATATTTGTTCAATGTCAAAAGGAGGCCACTCAACATGCCTTACTTGGGTGCAACACTTAGAGTCCTGGTTGCTACCATTAAGACATAGGTTTAAGACATTTTGTTCAATTGCCATTAGTGTTACCACTACTGATGCAATTGCCTTTACTTCTGCTACCATTAGCTGTTAGCAAATAAAACTCATGGATTTAATGAATATTTGATCTTGAGAAGCTACCTGTAGTTGTCATTTTTATGGTTGGTCAATATCCAGCTATCTCTAGCAAAAATATTACCCTCTCTTCTAGCATTGAGGAAACATGCCCTTTGAGATATTCTTAACAATGGAGTTGAATGAACATCATAAAAATACACTTTAAAATATTTTTCTTGTTCAATTGAATCGTATCAAATGCCCTGACATTTCACAATACAAGACATGGTTTGTTGGAAAATGCTGCATTTTAGTTTCAGAACTTAATGTTTGGTTCTGTTTAGTTAGTTACTTCTTTGTTATTTTTCTCACATTTGGTGAGCTGCTTTGTTTGGAACTTTTGAGGTGATTAATAACCTTCTAATGCCATACTAAATGTAGCTGGATTAAACCTACTTCATGACAATAGCAAGGAAGGGGAAAACAATGCATTGAACTGCAGTTAGTGCTTTAGAATACAGTGTAAATTGCACGGATTCATCTTCTCAATTTTTTTGCTCTAATTTCTATTCTGTATAGTTATATTGTTGTTTTAATTACAATTTTGTCTATCATCAGGGCTTTGGTGCTTGCGCTTTCATGTTTATTGGATCGTTTGATGTATGGCTCATGGGTCATTGTACCTCTTAATTTTCTCAAGTTCAATTTTCTTTCATCTGGCGGAGATTATTACGGAACTCACAAGTGGCATTGGTACTTCTCTCAGGGACTTACAGTCATGCTCTTTACATTCTTACCATTTTCAATTGCTGGCAGCATAAAGTCTAAATGCTGGAAGCTCTCTGGACTCATTGCATGGGTTTTAATTGTTTACAGTATTCAGGGGCATAAAGAATTCAGGTACTCTCTATTTGGCATTTTTTCCTTTTTTTCTTCGCGTCCTTGTTTTGTATGGAAACCGATTGGCTCATGTTTCTAAATTAGCTTATCCTCTAATAAACTGAGTTACAGGTTTGTCTTGCCTATGCTCCCGATAGCTTTGATGTTCTCTGGATATTCGTTATCTGTTATGGCAAAATCTGATTCTGATAGTAGAAGAAAAGGTTCTCCTAACAGCCGCATGAAAAGGCCCTCAAAAGTGGGATTTGCCATCTTTGTCTTGCTTGCCACTAACATTCCGATGGCCTTGTACATGAGCTTGGTTCATCAGGTATGTGAGATACCTCCTCAACTTTACCAAATACAAAGCTGATCAGAAGCCTTGTCCGCTTTAACAGCTGAGCTTTTAATGTGGCTTATTGCTTTGATGTTATTCCTGTTTTTGCTTTTTGGTTATTTTATCTTCTCAAATTTAGTTGAGAAATAAAATGGGAAAATGCTATCTATCAACCCTGAGAAAGAAAAAAAGAACGAATGGTTGGGACTTGGGAGCTTTCAAAGAAAAAGGTTCATATTAGTACCCCCCCCCCCCCCCCTCTATTCTTCTGTTGATCTTACATGTGATTATGCTAGACAGAGAGGAACTGAGGATGTCATGATTTATCTATCCAAAGAAGCGCAAAATGAGAAAGTAAAGGGTATCCTGTTTCTAATGCCCTGCCATGCCACTCCTTACTACTCCACACTGCATTATGATCTGCCAATGCGTATTCTGGATTGTTCTCCAAGGTTTGGAGTTTAGCAATTTGGTTAATAGTATATTTCTTGAAATGCTATTGTTAAAAGTTCTCAATTATGGTCTGATATCTCATTCAACAGTGAAGAGAAAGGAATCCCAGATGAGTCAGACCACTTCATGATGGATCCTGTTAGTTTTGTATCCACACTGATGACAAACGGGTCTTTGCCTAGTCATGTTGTATTATTTGATTCTGAGGAGAAGTTGTTAAGAGATTTTCTGATTTCACATTCTTTCATAGAGGTACATGCGGAACCTATGTCAATATATAGTTTTGCTTTCAGTGTTACCATATCTTCTTGGTAGCTAAGTTTAAAATATAATGGCAGATAAGAAGGTTTTTCCATGCCCACTTCAAGGTGGACCGTGATCTTCAAGCATCAGTGGTTGTATATGCTTTGGCTAACTAGTGGTAATTGTTCTATTTTTTGTGCAGTCAGTCATGTCCAATTCACAGGTTTCTGATAATTTTGTCCCTTTTCTTTCCCAAGATTAATTTGTTGTAGAAATCTTCTGTCACTTTTGATATATGGAACATACTTCCTCACTTGAAGGGAATTTTTGTAGTTGGTATGGAGTACATTATTGATATGTTCTTATTTTAAAATTTATGTAGTGATTGTCATTGTCATACCACAGTGCCATGATGTTTGAAGAAACATTATCCTAACGCATCATCATGATCCTTGATTGGTATCACTTAGAAGTTAACAATTGAGAAGTGCTAAATCAACAGTCGAATTATGTGGGAAGACAGCACAGGTAAAAACATAGTTTTTGCATTTAAAGCAACTATTATTCATACGCCAATTCCTTGCAAGCTCCTGTGGTTAAGAAAAGAGGATTTGTAATAATTGTTTCCTTTCAGCAAAGACCTTCTGATTTCAACTAGTCTTGATCTCTGCTACCTCAATTGGAAGTTTGTTAATTCTATAATGACTTGAAGTCACATTTGTGGTGACTTCATTACATAATCCGAAGTGAAATCAGGAAAAAAATATCACGGTCCTTTCTTTTAGGTAAAACGTTAAATATTCGTTGACTGGAATGGGAATTGATTTTTATATCTGGCATTATTCAAAGCAGTGTGAATGTGGATTCTGTGATGTGTCTAATCAATTAGGAGTTAGCACAGCTCTATAGATTTTAAGATAAATGCCGTTATTTCATCTGTCAATCTTGAAACAGTGAACTCCAAATAAAATGCCAATAGTATCTCCTATGCAAGTTGGCCTACTTGACTCAGTATAGCTCACATTCTTTGAATCTCCACTATTTTTCCATGAAAGTTTGAGTTGCATTTTGCCCATAATGATCATCTCATGGCAGCCCTGAAAACCCATGTCAAGTCTTGTTGGTGGGTGGAGTTAAATGAGCCCATTTGCAGCTAGATTAGGTTCCTAAAGAGAGGAAAAAAAAAAAAAAAGCTGTGCAAGGACCACATCTTGGAACAGGAGGTTCATGAATGTAATTGCAAGTATAGGCTCTACAGTTATGGGTCAGTTTATTTTATATAGGTGCCAATTTTCTTAAGAAAAGTTGGATTTGTTAAATTTACTGTACACCTATTATGGTAGCAAGAAATAAACCAGTCAGCATCACTGAGACTCTCTGGCTGGAGTGGGATGTAGACGATTTACAGTAGAACAAAGATTTATTTGTCGGTTGGTTTGGTCGGTTTATACTGATAATGTGCTCTGTATTACAACTTCATTGTTTACATGGAGAAACGGAAATGAAATAGAATTTCAGAACGAGAAATGAGAATGAGAGGTAAGCTAGAATTACAGAAGCATCCATACCAAATAAAGTACGAAGTGGTCCTCTCAACTTCATGTTCCTCGAAAGGTCCTTTACATGAGATATTCCTTGAAGGCCCTCGCCTTCTGGTCTCTCTAAATATTCCTTCCACAGTTCCACTCAACCAGTAAGCAGATGGAATAACAGTAACCATAGCTGATCATTATTACTTCAAAGGGATTTTGAGTATATTAGATACTTAAATTGAAGTGGTTTAAGCAGCCTCATAGATGGTCGAGGCAAGTTTTATTTTGATAATTTAACATGAACCAGGACTTGTATGACTCGAATGAGAACACTCACAGCATCAGTGGGGGAATATCAAAACCTTTCTGCAGAAATAAAATTGTGTTCATAAGTCAACTTCAATGTGAGAATTTTAATTCATGTGAATTGTGATTGTTCGCCACGCTTTCTTGTCTACTGCATCAACTGCCTAAAATAGTGTCTAGAGGCAAGCAAAATCAAATACGCTCCGTGAAGCTTACTAGTATTTTCTATTTGTGATTTTTAGGAACAAAAGCTTAGAGTTTGTTTAAAATGTGTAAATAGAAATCACAACATGACAAAATGTAACGGATCTCGACAAGCTTTGCTCCATATCTCCCCCATATTCCTTTACACTATTGTCCCAAGTGAGTGAAGCTCATCTATATATAAACCTGCTTTATCCCTTAGGTCTTAAAGTCTCACAAATATCTTGACCTTTAGGATTTCTTTCATGACTAGACGTGCTTGCTAGTTATCCATGAATAAAAGAGACATGAAGGTGAAAAGGGGCGATTTGATAGCCAAAAAGAAGGTGAAGTTGGTTAAATTTTCTTTGAAAAGAAATATTTCTACTTTGCAGAAAATGATTCGTGGTTGTGAAGAGGCTGATGTTGAAACTTTGTTTCAGAAGTCTATTGATCATATTATGAAACTAAAATTGCAAGTCCATATTCTGAAGTGTCTCCTGCAGGTTTATGAGATTAATTAGATTGAGTTGCTTCGTGGCGTTGGCATCTCAGCAACTGTATAAAATGTAAGTGCCAATTCCATGTGTAACATCAAGTTATGAGTCTGCCTAGTCATCTTGTATCTTTCACAAATTCAGCTTTTAGATGCCACTTGCCAGTGTAATTTCTGTCAGACACTTGTTCTTAATGTTTGTGGACATCATAATAAACTGCAATAGCACTTGTTCCAACTTCTTTGTTACTATGGTGAATGAAGTTATGTTTTGTTGGTTATGCTTGTGTAAGTTCAAGAAAGCAAGATCACCCATGTTATGCTCTGCTGCGTTTGTAATAACTAGTTGATTCACTCAAAGAATCGAGGCATGTCAAGAGATCAATTAGAAACCCATCTTCCCATTCCAGCTAGCCATTCTTATTTTTCTTTTAGGCTTGTTAGTTTCTATCTCTGACCCAAGTATAAATCTGTTCTTCCCTCTTCAAAGCTCCATCGCCCCCATCTCTTCCACTCCAAAACTTTTCTCACTGTTTTCGAAAGCTAGTCTTTGCCCTTGCTTTTCAGTAGCTAAATGATCTTAGGTCCATCATGCCCATGCCTTTCAGCCCTATGAGGGACATATTGCTTTAATCAATATGAGAAGCTTTAAGACATACAAAGACATTATCTCTACCATTACCCCCCTCTAAATCATGACCTGCAATCACTTCATAATTTTCAATCATATCTGGTGTGCTTTTACGCATGATTTATCTACAGCGTTTATGATGTTTCTCATGTATCTTGTTTTGATCCACCATGAATTGATTATTATTTTGGTATTAAGTTCTGGTTGCAAAATTATTACCTAAGATAGACCATAAGACAGCTATGTTCTTCTCTGATTAATCGCTTACACCATTTGAATAACAATATTTTGGACATACAATACCTTAGATTATGATATCCCTGAAACAGTTTTTATTTATATGTATTAAACAAAAAATATAATGTAATTGATAATAATTACATAATAAAAGTACAAAATATGCAAATCGACCTGGCACAACAGAGTAGATTAGCAGCTTCAGTGTTCATAGAATTGAAGCCCATAGTTTGCATAAGAAGTAGAGAGCATGAGCATGTGATTAATGGTTGTGGCCCATGTCTTGTAACGATGATAATCATCCCCCATATCTAGCTTGATTATCCCCATATTGGTTGTTAACACGATAAGATAACATGTATGACCAGTCTCTCGATCAGCTTCTGAATCTTTGTACAACTCAGCATGCAAGTCCAGTACAATACCTGAAGCATATTTATGGTACTCATAATGGTTAATTTTCTATTCTGTATTTAGAAGAAAACTTAGTGCTACATGTACTATTTAAGATAAAGTAATTAAAAGGAAAAATGGAGAGCAGGAATAGTATAACCTACTTTCCTTCTTGCCTTTCAGGATATTGAGCTTCCTCAACTTAAGAATAACCTGTATAATTAATTCAATGATCAATGGTTAAGATTACAACAGAGAAAAAATTTACATAAACTTCTAGTTTAAAGAAATGTTATGGATGATTGACTATTTAATCTCAACTGTCCATGCATGATGATGTCTTGTGAACTTTGATGACCTCTGATGATTAATGCATTGCAGAATCTGAAATAAGACTAGAATATTAGTCAAACCTTGGCTTTGCTGCTAAGGATGATAGACACAGATCTCACCCTGAAATTTCCTGTTTACACAAAAAATTATAATCAAGCAAAATGCCAAATGATTTTACTATTTAAACTAGCTGACATTCCAGTAGTGACTTCTCCATCAACATACCATCAGGTGTTTCAACATGGAGCTCTGTTCCATTGGCAAGTACTGATCTACACTTCTCAAAGTCAAAATCAATGTCATTGTTATCCTCTAAAGGGAGAACTGGTGCATTTAGTCTGTTCTTGCATCCTGTTCTTGCTTTAAGGGTAGCAGCTCCTTTCAATGCTATAAACAATTGTAACCAAAAGCACACAACTAGGGAAGTAAGTGAACAAAACTCTCTGGGTTAGCATATTATTTTTGCCATGGCCCCATTGTGAGGCCAATCTAGTAATCTAAACCCAAGAGCCCAATTATAGCTCTATTTGCGAAAAAAGAATAATTCTTTCTATTATCAAGTGAATTAAACACTCCTCATATTTCTACAGAAAAATAATTGAAGGAACTTACAAGTTGTTGCAGCAGCTGTGAGTGTTACTATGTCACTTGCATTTGTGCCACTCATGGCTGAGCCTATGGCACTACTAAGCTGCTCTCTCTTTGCCCCCATTGCTTCTGCGACTTGTGCGCATTTAGCTGCAACCAAAGCAGCAGCAGAGGCTATGGCAGCCTCCTTGGCAGTGCTGGATTCATCTTTCTTGGAGTTCTCAGCAGCAATTGCAGCTAAGGCAGCAGCTACTCCTGCTACTGATATAGCTGCATGTACTTCAGCATTTTGTAGCCTCTCTTCTTCTTTTCGCTTCAGCTTTATCTCTTTCAACCATTTCTTTATTGAAATGGTCTTAAAGGGCAGTATATTTTTCCATGGGAACTGCATTGAGAATTGTTTAGATTAAGTTCTTTTGCATGTGTTTTTATAGATTATAAAAAAAGCTTAAGTTAATGAGAACAAGATTATGCACCCATTTCTTGCGGAAACAACTGTTGTAGTTCAGTTCAGGATGCATTGCTTGTTGCATCCATATCCATGACTGTAAGCAAAAAACCGAAGAAATAAAGCAATGAATTTGGTTTGGATAAATTCAACTAAATGATAAACATTGATCATAACCACTATACTATTGCTGTAGTGTGCCTACCTTCATATCATTGGATTTCCATGGTGGCAGAGACTTGAAGGCATCATCCATTTTGACACTCTTGTCCATCTTCTGCAAGGTAAACAATAAACCTCCATTCATGTCCTTTGCTCCAATAACATTCAAATCATAAAACACTGCAAACATAGAAACTGCTACAAATTGACTCACCGAGAAAGGAGGTTTCATGACGTCGCAATCGAGTTTCTTGATTGGATTATCTAGGAGAATAATCGGCTGGTTTTGCAAGTCTGGTTGGAGAGCTTGAACAGCAAAGTTGCACCAAGTGCTCGAAAGAAAATCCATTGTCTCAGGATGTGCCTCAGAGGGAGATGGCTTCATAATTGAATCCATGTATGCGATTAGGAGCTATAGACTGTATTTGTGTTTAACTGGAGGTGATAAAATTAACAGCAGATTGAGGGAAGGCTCAGCTAAGTCTCAGATATAAGCAAGTCTTAACATGCATGAATGCTAAATAGACTATGCCTAAATCCCTATCATGTCAATATTGTGATGAGGGTTTATAAACATATGGCCCATACACATGTTTAATTTATTGGATAGAATATTGCTGCAAAATGTCCTCCTTAAATCATCACCATTGGTGTGATTGACCCATATGAGAGATCAGATTCAAATGGGAAATTATGCATCTATGGGTAAAAAATGGCCTTAAAAGGTTAGTGCTGGCAAGCACAGCTTGTTGCTGTCCTCGTATGCAGATCCTAAAGTTCATCAAAAAAGGGTTTTAGACAGATGAGATATTACAGTTGGAAAGGGTAACTGGATGTTTATGAATATGTAAACATGGAGCTGGGAACAAGGGACCTACTAGGTATAGCAAGAGTTTCTAAATAATAATAGATTTAGATTGGAGAGGGTTCCTTCAAGATTTGATGATAGAGAACACATGCTACCACTGTAGAAGCATTAATGCTTGTATAATAAATTATACATACAAAAAAGGTACCGAGAGGTCCATTTCCTTTTGTATCTTTAAATGAAAACCATAAACTCAAGCTAAGCATGAAGAATAGGCTTGATGAGGAAGTGATATGTGACTCCTCCGAGCTGTCCAGGGCCACCATGTTAGTATTTGGTTAGTATTTGGTAACGTAGGAATGATTTTTTATTTATTTATTTTGAAATGCATGAAATTAATATTTTTTTATTTTAAAATTTATTTTTAACATTAACATATTAAAATAATAAAAAAATATTTTAAAAAATTAATTTCAAATAATTTTTAATTTTTTTTATAAAATACGGTTTTTACCACAAAAACAAGCATTTCCGAGTACTATAGCCATAAAAGTAGAGTAAGATGCAAGAATTGTGAGGCATTATTATAACCAAGCATGCAGTCTAGGGCCAACATTGCTAAAAACGATGTAGACAATTATGATTGATGTTAACCACAATAAAGCTACAAAGACATGTATCAATAGTGAAGCTAGACATTCTCTGATTATAATATTGGTTGGATGATTAACAAGTTGTTAAACGACGAGGTTTAGGGTTTAGCTTTTTGTATTAAAAAGGGTTTTATGAAAATTAGTTGAGTAGCTTTTTATGGGTTCGATTATCTATCAAAATGGCTATGGGGTCACCAATATTCTGCCTTGATGATGGATTACTGGACTTTGCAGAGGTTTATTTATTTATTTATTTATTTATTTATTAAAAGTGTGCTCATTAGACTCATGTGACAAGCGAATAATTTGAGTGCTCGTGATCACTTGTGTTTCTTAATTAAATGTTGAGTGTTGTGATTAAGAAAAGCTAAGCACCGATGTGAGACTAGGGGCAGTGTACTCCTCTCTTGATTTTCTTGGAAGCTTACTAAAGATTATATTTAAGAGCATAAAGATGAATGTTCGGATTCTGAATTAAAGTTTCGGCCGAAGTGGGATAAAGAATTATTCAGTTTCTTGCATTTTAATCCTCGAAGACATTAATGTCGAACTGGGGATCTTCGGCATGTAAATCTGTAGTGATAAATCACTACGCTGCAGAGGCTTAATCGATATAGAGGAAGTTTTAACGAGTTTAATCTTGTTTTGTAAATTAAATTATGGTGAGTTTTAGGTGCACGCTCAGAACTTATAATTTCAAAGTGTTTAATGTATGTTTTTTGTAACTGTTGATGAAAACAGTAGGATTCGAGAATTATTTGGGTCAATGAAATTTTACCAGATCAACTTTTTATTTAATTTAATTTTAGAATCTATCCAAATTAAACGTTAGGTCATCAAATTTCTTGGATGTAGCCATTGAATCAAGTTAGGTTTAAAAAATATACATTTAATTTGTTTATTTGAATCATCTAGAGCCAATCAAATTCATAAATATCATTAATATTTTCTTGGAAGTAATACAAGATAGCAATCATAATTTTTTTTTTTTGTATTATTTAAGAGTAGTTGATAAGTTTGATGAATGTATTCTTTTCAATATATCATACTAATATAAGGGATATATACTTATGATCATTAAAAAAGAATTTAGTATAAGTTTATATATATCATAATCAATTTTTGACCCCATATTAAAAAAATAAAAAATTTTTGAGGAGCGAAACACCAATCAAATGAAGAATATGGATTGAAATAAAAAAAAAATACTAGAGTTTGATTTTATCTCCAAAACAAATTGTGAATTTAAAATAAAAAAGGAGATTAGGAGATAAAATAGAGGAGAAAATATAAGAATTTAAAAACTATATGGTGAAGGGACTATAAATAAGGAATAAACAGTGCAAAAAAAATTCCCGAAACAAAACTGAAGAGAATCGAGAAACAAAAAAAATCTCAAAGAAAAATAATATGCGCAGAAAAATGGAGAGAACTTTGAGAGATCCTAGAAAAATTTTTACTTGAGAAGCTAGAGAGTAAAATCTTTTTTTAAAAAAAAAAAGAGCAAAGAGAAAAAAAAAAGGTTGACAAAAAGATAGAAAAAGAAGAAGAAGTAAGCCTTTTCTTCCCCTCTTCCTCCACAACCGTAAGCCTTTTCCTTTTTTTTTTCTCGCTGAATTTTGGTCAAACCAGCAACCCTAAACCCAGTAACAGACTGAGTAAACCACCAAAAATCGCATTCTCTTCAGAGAACAAAACTAACAATTGCTTCTCAGACCACCACGAACCTAACTATTGTCCTCTCTCTCTATATCGCTCCACTACCTTCATCTCCTCCACATGACAATCCCTCTCACCTTTTTGTCGCACACATCCATTGCTCCCTTTCTATCACCCTATAGAATAGCCTTCATATCCACCACCCAACACATCATCATGATCTTTTTTTAACCCAAAATCGTAACCTTAATTTCATTAAAAAATTACCTCAATCTAACCCGACAATACAACTAAAACCCAACCAAATCATCCCCAAAATAAACAAGGAACAACCGGCTTCCATATCCACCTAAAAGATCACCATTTTTATGTGATTTTGCAGGTACATCCTTGGCACATAAAGAGCATGTGCCTTCTATATTTATCATAACCTAGTATTTCAACGCATGACAAGCACGCGTTGACATTATTCTACCTTGTTTGATTCATTTCTAATAGTTATAGAAGGTCAATTTCATATCTAAAAGCCAATTTGTTTGAATTACTTGTATTGTAATGTTGATGTGTAGATGATTTAGTGTGGATTGATTTTTTATCTGCACATGTGTTAATATAATTTGGGTGATACTTTGTTGAATAATGTGATTTTTATACGTGTTGATTTATTGATCTATATTTGTATCTATCTGTTTAGGTTGGGTGATTTATAGTTTCTCAGCATGATTTTATTGATTTTACATGGATGTGATTAAATATGTGTGGAGAATTTGTGTTGGTAAACATTTGAATTTCATGTTCAATGCGTTTAAATGTAGATTTTTTTATTCAGAACGCTAGAATCTTCAATGAATTTTTTTAAATATGGTAGGAATATTTTGAGTATATATATACATATATTTAAACATTTATATTATTGGTTGTTTTTTATCAAAGGATTGACCTATTAGTAGATCACTGGACATGTCTTATCAATTAGATGTCAAATTTTTTTTTTTTTTGTGATTTAGGTTCAACCCAAAGGTAATACAATCACTTAATGAGTCATGCTCTTTGAAAGTTGAATAAAAAATAACTTGTTTTTCAAAATTACATACATATATTATTTCTTTCAAAAATATGAATTTGATATATGAGGTGAAAAGTTCTTTTTTTATTCACTTTTCTTTTATATATTAAACCATTATTCTACTGGCATAGTTGCTGACAATATTTATTTTTTAAAAAACAAATACCAATGAATTTATCTTTGTTTGTAAATATGTTTTTTTATTGATGTCATTGCATGCATTTCTTAAGAGTTTTTTTTTTTATGTGTCTCGGATATTGTCCCATCATTGCAAGAGAATTTAGGCAGGGTGAACATAAACCTAAAAAGACCTATTGAATATTAATAGTGGTCTTTTAGTATATGTTAGGCATGACCTAAGAAACGACCTCAAAACCTAATTTGTCACTTATCATCCTCCTGGGTTCAATTGTCATATTTTTAAAGTGAGGATTGGGCCTTATTATAAGGACCAAGTCTCAAATCACTATCTTAGGTTTAATGATCCTTTTTCTCTTAACTAAATATGCATATATCAGTTTCAACCAATTTTAGCAAGAGAACATAATTATTTTTATCATTAGAAACCATAATTATAAAACTCGGCCTGAAGGTTGACTTGGAATAATAGTCGGGTCTCAAGTTAGTTAGGTTGACTTAAGTCAACCTGGAAAATGAAAAAAACCCTTTCTTTACATCATTTCCCTGTATAAACACTTTCTTTGTTTCATTGCTCCTGGTCATTTTTTTTTCTCTTTAAATTTTATAATTCCTCTATTTCTCACTATAAATCCAATTTATTATATATAAATAAATCTTTTTCATTTCACTCTCTCTAATTTTTTCATATATAAATTTTGTTATATACCAATAAGATATGCTGCTTTTCATTAAAAATGAGTCGTTATGACTCAAATCATTTTGATGATGAAGAAGTCAATCCTTTCACATTATGTCGATATTATACGTATCATACTTAATAAATCTCTGTATAATTTACATGTGTACATTGTTCACGTATTTCTTTTATGATTTTAAATAAGAGATATTTAGTCTTTAAAACAAGTTTCATATGTATGTTTAACAAATTAAAAACAAACGGGATTGGGGTTGTTCATTCGTAGTGATGCGGGGTAACCAAGATAAATTTTAAAAAAAAATGAATGTTAAATAATATACCTAAAAGATAAATGAACACTAAAGGGTCATTATCAAAACTTAGTTCAAATGAGATCTTTATTTCACTTAGATCTCATTCCAAATAAATGAGCACACAATCTTCATTCAAAAAATATTATAAATAAATCTTAGACGTGATATTATTTATAAACCATTTTTAAGATCTAGGTTAGGTTAAAAGAGCTCAATATAAGCCCATTGGTTATTCATTGGAATGACTTAATAGATTATTGGTTATATGACATGATAAGGAGTTATTAGTTATAGACATGTCAATTCACTAAGTATTATATATATAAAAAAAAGATAATAACTTAGAAGTGACAAAGATAAACAAGATCTTAGAATAATTAGACTTGAACATCTATCTAAGGTTCAACTCATTGTAGTGAATGAATTATCACTAATATAGATAGATCACTAATAGATTAAAGACAATATATCATTAGAAATAAAAGACAAGTTACAATGATGCTTTAGGATGATAGGGTTTTCTAGTGATTATAATACTATGTAACATCTTCTTTTTAACATAAGACATTCCCACACCTCCCCGCTCTCAACACACACACAAAATTTCTCCTTCTCAAGAAAGAGGGCATGATCACTGCAATGTCGAATACAACATTTAAAATGATAGTTTTATTTCAAATAACAATTTCTCAAATAAGACCCATCAGTCCGATGATAATTTTCTATCAAAAAGGCATTTTTTTAGATAAGCCCATCAATTTGATAACAATTTCCCGTCTTCTTCCCCTCTCTCTTACAGAACCACTAGCCTTTTCATAATTATACATATATATTATTTGTTTTTCAAAAATATGAATTCAATTCATGAGTTGAAAGGTTCCCTTTTAATTTACTTCTCTTTCATACAATAAACTGTTATCCTCCTGGTAGAGTCGCTCTTAAGGTGGGAACATTTATTTTCTTAATAAAATTATACCAATGAATTTATCTTTGTTTGTAAATATTTTTCCTTTTCATTAATGTCAATGTGTGTTTTTTTTTAAATAATGTTTTTATGTGATTAGGATATTGTCCCATTATTACTAGTGAATTTAGTCCGAGTTAACGTGACCCCAAAAAAATCTATTGAGTGTGAGCAATGATTTTTATGCTTATTTTAGGCATGACAAAAGAAACGAGTTCAAATTTTGATTTGTCATTTGCTATCATCCAGGTCCAACACCTATCATTTTAAGTGAGGATTGAGCTTTATTATCAAGTACAAGTCTAAATTATTATCTTAGATTTAGTGATAATTTTTCTTTTAACCAATTATACACATACCAATTTAAGCCAATTTTTGCAATAACTCTTACCTATTTTTATATGAAACTTATTTTATATAGGATGTTTTAGGATGATATTTATCTTTATTTGAGCATAAACAACTTCTTATCTAAAACTCATAAGACTAGTTAGGTTTTATTTTTTTATTTTTACTCTTAGTTAGTCAAGATATCCCCTGCAACAATATATAAAAATATCCTTTATTGTTCAATATAAAAGTACTATAATAATTTGTTTTCCATAAACGGCACAGTAAAATATACTCGTGGAAATCCAGGGAAAAAAAATCTCCAGTCCCTGCTCTTCGGGCAGAGAAGTTATCACTGTGAGCCTGGCTTTATATGATGAGGTATTGAGGTCCTTTCTTTGAAGTGTGACCCAAATCCTTACTAGGTCGATGTGGTTGGCCCAAAGTTGCTCTGTCAGTGCCTAGTGAAGTTGAGAGCAGGCTTAATGTTATTGTAATCAAACTCGAACTCATGCTCAAACCCAAATTTGGACTGAACTTGCTGACCACAAAAATCATAACCTATCAGATAAGAAAGGTTATATAGACACAATTTGGACAAATACCAAAAGGCCCTGAAGGGGGGGCCGGTTTGTCCTCAACAGGCCTTTCAAGAACCTGAAAGTGTTCTTGCAGTGGGACTATCAATGGAGTCTGGTGGCGGAGGCAGCGTGCTACAGACAAACCATCTCGAGCCTGGTCTTTGGCTCGTTGCCTTTGTCTCACCCTACGTAAAACCTAAGTGATATACTATAATACCATGTATTTCTTCCTTGACACAACAGATAACAACTAGCCCCCAACCCTACGGATTCTATGATCAATACAACGAAGGAAATGGCTAAACATAGATACTTTCCAGCTTAGTCCAGATTTTAAAGGCTCATAATAATTTGTGCAGGGGCATCAAATCAGAAATCTAGCTGTAGGTCGCTTTCCTTTGAGCACAAACTTATTTCTCAAATGGAAAATGCCAGTAGCATTATTATTTACTTTAGGGTTGCTGGTCTCACTTCTTAGTAAAGACAATCAACTCACTGTCCATGATGGTACACGCACACTTTTGCATATTTTAAGACCATTATGACTTCCAAAAATCATGCATGTGTCTGTCATTATATGTAGAGATGAATTGATTATATATAGCTGGCCAGCAACATTAGACGGTAAATGGTCAAATTTAATTAGATGGGACATAATTAATTGGCCAACCAACTCTTCGTTACATCTAGAGAAGGCAGAGAGGACTTACTGCTCTCTTCTTGTATTGTTAGCCATCTTCATCTGGGCAAAATTTGGATAGCCTCCTAATTGTAGTACAACTATTTTATTAGTAGTTGTGATCACAACCCTATCTTCAATCTTCTTAAGAGTTATAATCATGAAATTAATTTATCCTCGATAATTCACTATTAAAACAATCAGGATATTACAGTTGGGGAAATATAAATACATGGCCGGACTATATATAGAAATCCCACTAAACCGGTTGCTTCTTAATTACAATGATGTTCTTTAATATTGATCATAAATGGTAATAACAATGGAAACTGGTATGGATCACCATCTTCTTACTCTGATGGTAACAACAAATCAAAGGAAACTGCAACCCGTTTCAGTCCCCATCTTTGCTTTAGCTTCATGACATTTTGAAGCCTCTCTTACTTCTCTTTTATCTTTGTTTCCTTTGGCCAATTCTCTCGTTTTGGACATTGTACCATCTTTAATTTTAATAGAATTACTAGAACAATATTCATAAAAAATAAATAAACATAGAAATCTGAACGAGAAAGGCTGATTGTTGTTCTTTGTATCTTCATTTAATATCTACCACATCTTTTATATTAAGGCTTGCCAGTTATAAAACTTTGGAAAATGCTAAACTATAATACATCTTTCATGGTTCATGTTGATCACCAATGGAGACTGATCAATTTTATGATAGTTGACCAGGTCATGAGATCAATAATCCAGTGGTTTCATAAATGTTAATTAATAAGCAAGGATTAGGCTTTGCATGTAACAACCAGTTGAAATATTTATAGGCCACACACACACACACACACACACACACACACACATATATATATATTCGTGGATACGGTTGTGTGTGCGTGTATATATAACATATATCTGCGTCATCATGGACTACAATTTATGAATTCTTACATCTTAAAATCTTTGCTGCTGTCACCATCAAAGAAATATAGTATATGCAGGGTGTTGCACGGGTATAGTAATTTGGCCTTTCTTTGTTATCTTGTGTCAACACCAACTTTCCCTCCTACATGCCTCAATAATGCAAGATCATCGCACGTCCTTAACCAAAATAAGCAAAGAAGAACCAAACAGCTAGCTGTCTAGGCAATACTTCATACGGTAAGATATCAGTTTGAGTGACAACAGAGAGTATGTACCAAGCTAGTTCCCTTTACTGAAGGACAAACACAAGAACTCTATCAAAAGACAATCAAAGTAGAATTTTAAGAAACAATTCAAGTACTCGTATAGTGGAAGTTCCTTCTTTGGATTATTTTATTCTTTCCCTTCTTTTCTTTCTGTGGATGAAATATGGGTTGTTAATGGATTTCCTCATGTAGTCATGTTCTTGAACACAATTTGTAAGCCTTAATTTGTTTGCATATTGAGCACATCCCATATATCTTGGACAACAAAATGAAAAGAAGAAACATCATCAGTACAAAGGGAAATAGAAAATGCTCAGTGCAATATTGCTGGCTACCAATAATTAAGTTTTAGAAATTTGTGCAAACACTTCCGGAATCTTGCTCATCATTTTAATGTAAATTAAAACTAAGACTAACTAGTAGAGGCGAGGGAAACAAAAGGTTTGTTTGATTTAATAAATATGGTTCATCTGTACATGCCTTGCTACCTATTAGCATGCACCTCCTGATTTTTTTTTTATTATATCTAGTCTTGCAAAGAAAAGAAGAAGAAGAAGAAGAAGAAGAAGAAGAA
>Ga0325414_1000504_pt1 | contig 32087 bp, 19 predicted proteins | sample PopdelMetagenome_8_FD_206183 | JGI IMG/M metagenome (GOLD analysis project Ga0325414, IMG submission 206183) | Populus deltoides microbial communities from Bellville, Georgia, United States - Leaf-PdKOR-R3 | ecosystem: Host-associated > Plants > Phyllosphere > Phylloplane/Leaf | place: USA... | reverse complement strand
ACATTATTGAAGTTCTTTCAGATGTATCGTTTGGGCCTTGGATTTACTTGGAAGGTCATGTCTTGAAGCCACGTATTGGATTCAACTAGACTAGCAATTTGGTTGGAAATATGCTATTAATACACATATGCTGACGTTACATGTATATATGCCTTTAGAATATTACTACCTTTTTCACCTGCGGTATATTACGGATCAGTTCATTTTTTTTCAATCTAAAAAAATAATGTGAGGATGTTAGGAATTTAAAAATTCCATAATGGACAAAATACTAAATACTTAAAATAAAACAATATATTAAATTGATTCAGGTCAATAATAATTATCATGTGAAACTCACAATCTAGAATATAGAATTATGATAAAGTCATGGAACCCATATTAAAACAAATTAGAAGCCCAATTATAATAAACTAAATATCAAAGGTTGAAAGCAAAAAAATAATTTAAAAAATAATTTAAAAAATATTAAAAAAATGACTCGAATAACTTATATTGATGGTCAGTGCAATGCTGGAAGCCAAACTAATTTTATTTTTTTAATGTAAAAAGAACAAAGTTAAGGCAACACTAGGATTTCTAAAGAAGTAAAATAAATTTGAGACCCAAGCTATTGAGTTTAATAAGTTCGATTAATTTAATAACATAAAATAAAAACCCTAATTTAATAACATTAAAAACCAAGCAAGCCATGACAATCTCCTAAAATCGGGTAAATATTTCAAAATCATAACCTGTGAAATATCAGATCTGGACTCAATTAAGAAGCCTAATTTACAACCAATTTAATGTTGAAGGATAAAATAAAAAAAAATCAATCTATTAGGTTTATTGAGAATTAAACTTCATAATTTATTTTAATTTACTTTCTATTAGGTTATCCCAACCTTATGACCTGAAGATTTGCTTAACGGGTTAACATAAGTTGACTCGGGTTGTTTTTTGTGTTTTTTTAATTAATTTTGTTTTTCAATTTTATCATTCAATGTTTGATCGATTGGGAATTGAGATTCATAATTTTATTTTATTTGATTTCTATAGGGTTATCTCAGTCTCATGACTAGGATCATGGGTTTGACAGGTTAACTTGGGTCTTTTTATTTTTTATTTTTTATGAAGTTATCTAGGTTTCATGACCCGGATCACGAGTCCTTCAACATTGGATTTTTTATTTACTAGCTAGGTTGTCCTAGTTTCACGACCTGGGTCGCGAGTTTGACAGATTAACTCGGTGTACTCATGTTTTTTTTTCTTAATTGACTCCCCCTAATTTCATCATTTAATATCAAGTTGATTAGGAATTAGGCTCCATGATTTGTTTTATTTTGCTTTTTATTATGCTATCTCGACCTTATGACTTTGAAATAGTGTCTAGCAGATTAACCCAGGTTGATTCAAGTTGTTTTAGTGTCATTTTTTAATTGATTTTTTTAAAAAGAAAATTATCATTCAACATTGGATCGATTAGGAATTGAGTTTTATAATTTGTTTTGATTTTATTTATATGGGGTTAACTCAGTCTCATGACCAAGGTCGCGAGTTTGGTAGGTTAACTCGGGTTAAATTGGATTTTTTTTAATTTCTATGAGATTATCTCGGTCTCATAACTCGGGTCACATGTATGCGCAGATTAACTCCTGTATTTTTTTATGTTCTTTTTTTAACTGATTTCTTTTCTTAATTTCAATCCTTCAATATTGGACTAATTAGGAATTGAACTTTATAATTTATTTTGATTTGATTTTTTATGGGATTATCTTGATCTTATGATCCGAGTCGCGAGTTCAATATGTTAACATGAGTTTTTTTAGGTCCTTTATTTATTTATTTTTCTCAATTTTATCATTCAACATTGAGTTGACTAGGAATTGGGCTTCATAATTTTATTTTATGTTTTTATTTTCATTATATTGGGTTATCATGATCTCATAACTCAGATCTTAGATTTTGTATATTAACTCTGGTTGATACAAGTCAATCTAATATATTATTATCTTAATATTAAAAAAATATCTGTTTAAAATTCTTTTGATTTAAATTATGTTTTTACTGGCCGTTCATATTATTTTTGAACCTGTCAATTAAATTGGATTATATTAGATTATATTAAATCAATCTCCTCATTAATTAAGTTTTTTTTTCACTATAAAAACACATTAACAACGTAAAAATATTTTTTTTTACATTAAAAAAATAATAATTGATTCAACCGTAGCGAAATGCAAATTAATTATCTGGTCATGACCTAAAAGAAACCAAAATCAAGCGGTGCTAATCTGCTAGGCTTAACTGGTGGGGCTATCATGAAAAAGAAATTTATTCAACAATAACAAGTTTCAATTACAAATAATCCGAAACAATAGCTTAATTCAGTTCTCCCATTTACACTTGGCGGCTCTTTCAGCAATCGAGAAATTGTCACATGGAGATTGTAAACTCAAAAGGATTGTTAGCCATCCTTTTCAAACGTTTAATTTAAATTGAGATGTTTGGTTCTGAATGCTAGCAAGGAGGAAGATCCTTAGGTGGAGGCAAGATTGACTGATCTGGACCTACTCCATCCTCGACGACAAATGCTGTTTTCAATCCCCAGCTTGTGTGTAGCTCCAAATGACAGTGCATGAACCATACCCCTGAAAAGTAATAAAACACTTTGGATGACTAAAGAACAAGAAAAACCATGTTGAAGTCATATGGTTATGCACTACTATATGTACCTGGATTATCTGCCTTGAACCTTATAGCAGTCCATCCACCAGTAGGCACCCCAACTGTGTTTCTCTCGGGAGGATCAACCAAGTTAAATTTTGCTGGGTCCTTTTTAGGGTCAAAGTTTCCAATTCCAGTTCCAACAACGAAGAAGTTGTAACCATGAAGGTGGAAAGGGTGTGATTCGACAGTGAGAAGATTGGTGTCTTGTAGTACCAATTGCACAGTTGAATTATAGACAATTTTACTAAGCCTTGTGCCTAGTGTAGTGCCGAGGTTTGCAGTGAGTGGTACACCAGTGTAATTGAATGGTGATGGAGGGTTATCCGGGAAATCTAACCTAAATATTCCCTTGGTGTTAAAGTAGTGAGCTTGAAGGAGGCCAATTTGGGGCATTACAAAAGTGATGTTGTTTAAGGAAGCAGTGAGTCGTGTTCCATTTAAGCAGGATGGGCATGGATTTATTCCTAAACCAATTGTGTAAAAAAGATGCCTGTCAACTTTAAGAGGCACATTTGCTGGGAATTGTGGAGAGTTTAGGCTTCTAAGCTTGGCATTGTAGCTAAGTGCGAAAGCAGTGTCATTTGGTGCCGGTAGCTTGGGAAGGATAGGGATTACAGTGTTTGGGATGCCTTTATACTGCAGTATAGCAGTGGCAGTTTTGTTGTCTACAGTAAGTGGAGCGTCCATGAAAGGCCTAGCAGCCATGAAATATCTGTTCGGTGATTGCGTTGCTTGAACAAGAACATTTGTGGTTTGTCCTGGTGCAATCAGTACTGCTTGAGTGTTAAAATGTTTGGTGTAAACTGCATCAACTTCTACCACAGTCATGTTGTGACCAGCGATTGCAAAGAAAAGCTCATCGTTGAGTGCAGCATTGATGATTCTCAAGAGGTATGTCTTTCCCTGCTCAACCTCCATGGCAAATGTATCTGCCAAAAGAAAGAGAAAGATAGCGCATGATAACAAAGAGGTGATCTTAATATACAACATTCTAGAAAATTGTTCTCTTCTAAGAATTAGATGGTACACTGGTTTCTTGTAAACTGTCTTGGTGTGTACTCCATATTTGTGAAAAAGCCTTAGAAGATTTTGGAAAATCCACTGATGCTTAACACAGGACTAGGATCAAAATATTTGCTTACGTTTCTCAGAGCATGGGAAGAGCGGCCCTGGCTTCCCATTAATGGTATGCGCGTCAGATGCATTTGGTGGCAATCCCAGCTTGCTCCCTTGTTTTTCAATCTCTTCAACATCATTGTTCCACCATTCGCCTACACATTTTCAAATTGTACAAAAATCAATTGTATTAAAAATGTAAACATCTTGGACAATAGGAGTTCATTAATCAAGTTGTTCATTTCTGTCCCACCTAAAATTATGGTTTCTTCCCTATGAGGCTGAGCGAAAGGAAATGGGGTTCCTGGTTTAGGCATGATAACAATAGCACCATAGACAGTAGCCCTTAGCCAAAAGATATGTGCATGCCACCACAATGTTCCTCTTTGCCCTGTTACATTAAAATCATAGGTGTAACTATGTCCTGTCTTGATTGGACATTGTGTTATATAAGCAGGTCCATCTGCCCAGCCATTACGAAATTGCTTAAGCCCATGCCTGCAAAAAACCAGCATTTATTCCATCAATAAAATAAGATCTTTCACACAAATTCATAAGGTTACAAGCATACATCTGTTCATTGATCATACCAATGAATAGACATGTTGTATTTCGCGTGGTTAGTGACATTCACTTGAACTCTGTCTCCTTCTCTAACATATACAGTTGGTCCTGGAAACCTTCCGTTTACTGTGACAATCGGCTTGGCATGACACAGCCTGCTAACATTTTTCACTTGAATCTGGAAAAAATTGAAAAAAAAACATCAAACTGGTATGAAATTTTCACAAGAAAGAAAGAGCGTGTAAAACGCTAGTATTAATTTTTAAGCACTTTCCATTAAAAAAAAAAAAAAAGAATTACTAACATCAAACAGGTATTTCTTAACAGCAGCTTTGGCCGGATGAGAAATGAATCCAATTAAGCAGAGTAAGAGAAAATAATAACCCAAACAAAAATTTTTAGACAACGCTGCTGCCATTCTGAATGTTTTGAATGCAGTGTGAAATGTTCTTGGATGAGACAGAGTTGAAATCCATTGATATATGTATATATAGTAATTGAAAGAGGCTAAGACAGAAGCTTGTAGAGGGAGGTGGTGTTGTTGAATTAGGTAGAGGATGACTGCAGGTTGCATACAAAAGCTTTAAGGAAAATACTGATAGGGACTTTCAGAGTACCAATTCAGCTTGAAAAGGAGACTAGTAAATCCACAGTTTTTGTTTGAAATATTAGTAATATATACACACGAGCATAAGAGCTACCTTAAGCCAAATATTTCTACTCTGAGCTTTACTGTTAAGGAAAGAGATCAAATTTTGTTCTCCTTTTCCCTTACTATTTTTCATGGGGGTATAGAGTTCCCATTTGGAATGTTACGTACATTTTAATGGGTACAGGAAAATTTTGACACCCACACAAGGTCTGTGAATCAGAACTGTAGTTGGATGGTGCAGTAACTCCAGCACAATCACTGACCTCTGTAGCTGGTTCATGCCCATGTTATCATTTTTTAATCGTTTGGTCCTATTAGTCTCAAAGTTTTTCTTCTTTTTTACCATTTTCTGGAATAGCTAGCTTTTAATCTATGCACCTGAGTTTTACTTCGCTAGGTTTGGCACACCATGCTGATCTTCGTTATGGTATAACCGAAAAGTTTGGAAGCTAACTCCAACTAGGCTAAGCTTTGTAAATGTGATCAGACTAGTCATGAAACAACTACACAAGAACCTTGCTTGTGAGTGATTATGTGTTTCTTTCTATTTGTTGAATATTATTTCGGTTGTGATATCAACTGCTCAAATTAGGAGGAATTGATTTCTTTAAAATGCAGCACCCTTTATACGTAGAGGCAGCTCCTTCAAGTCTCAACATAATCTTTGTTTATAGCCACCGATTTGTTGGTGAGCTTTCGTCATGTGTCTTGGTTTGTTGAATAATTTTGCTCCTTTTATTTTGTGAAGCTTCTTATATACATGCGATAATTGAACCTTCGAGCGGCCTCTGTTAAGTATAAGCTACACAACATTTATGTCGGTGCCATATTATCATCTCAATGAGCATTAGTCAATAGTAAAACATTTATCAATCGAAAGAAAACTTAAATCACATGTTGATCATTCCTAAAATTTAAGATGATTAGGAATGAGGATGATATGTTGGATAGGTGATTAGTTTTTTAGTTCAAGCAATTCGATCCAATCTTCTATGTCAGGGTATCTCACAACTTGATATAAAATATATAGGTAATTGAGCATATAATACATGATAAGCCAAGATGATCGATAGCTATGATAGTAATGGGTGGTGTTTGGTAAGCCAAAATAACCAATAGTTATGATAGTTGCAGGTGATGCCTAGCAAACAAAAGTGGTTGTTAGCTGGTACTTGCAAAAAGTTCCCTTTGATGGATGTGAGGACTCTCCGATAGTAAAGTCGGTAACTTTGTAAAGAAAGAAACTATAATGATATTTTAGAGAGATAAACTCTGAAAATATATATGTTGAAAATATTAAGAATGAAGAGATTGTGAAACTTGAGTTTGAAGGATTCATTGTGTATTTATAGCCTATGAATCTTGTCTTTTGGTGGAGATGAGAGTTTAAAATATAATTTCATCCTTATAATATTTGAAGTTATATTATACTTTAAATAATATGTATTTGATCAGTATAAAATACTGAAGGACTTGCATGAAGTTCTAGAAAATATTTTTAAAGAAGTGCTGGGCTTAAAGCTTGCACTCAAACCTATATAGTGTTGGATTCGGGGGCGTGTGCCTAAGCCCACATGGGGTATATGCCTAGCACCCCAAGATATTAGGTGATGAATCGAGACGTGATGCCTGAATTCAGTAATGCTTTTTGGTGCACCCAGCACCCCCAATTAATTAGGAGGGTGCTAGTGTGTCGAGCACCCCTAACTCTTGGTGGGCGTGATAAGCCCAATAAGATGTCACACCTAGCAAGGCTTTTTTTTTGGGAGTAACAACACGCTCACCATGGCTCCAGCCACCATGTCCAAATCCATATATCTTGATAGTATTTAAGTTCGAGCATGTAGCTCAAACTGATGATGGTTTTTTTATACTTTTTAGGTGATTTTTGAACCCACATAAGAAGTTTTTTAGTTCCATTTTATTTGTTTTCGTCACTTAATAAATAACATCTCCTCATCAAAAGGATAAATGAAAGAATATATTCAATGTAAGAATAACATAATATTAATGGTATCCATTAAATACAAGGAATTGATGACAGGAGTACGAATTGGCAACAGCTTTTACGTTTTGAAATCACAATTTGCTGCCAGGCTTAATAATGGTAGAGCCTCGTTTGAAGGAGGTTGGTGCAGGTCTAAGCCAACCACTCCCTCCGATCATGTCTTTGGTTAACAAGGGTGCAGCATCGTCATTGGACAGGCTCTGTGACCATCCAACCCTCTTAGATCTATCAGCTCCAGGACCATAACACTTGTATTCAGCGTAGAACACCGTGCTATCATGGAAATTGAACAAACAGAACTAAACATGTTAAAAAAGCATTCTACTCATTAATTAATGAACACAAAAAATCATGTTACGAATTGTAAGGATATTAATTAGTATTTTGTTGTTAGATTCTAACATGAATGTGTCAGCAGAACACCCACGTACCTATGCTTGCTTGGGTCAGCCCAATCATCCCACCCTGCAGGAGCTATCACACCTGACATGTAAGTGAAGGCATACAGCACCCTAGAATAAGCACCCCATGGCCGTCCTAGAAATGTAGTTCCGGCACCGGTGATTTTGCAACCCAAGAAGACAAGGCCAGTATTCTCAGATGCCAAGTTCCTATGTTGAGCGGTAATAGATCCACTATTTGTGGAAATTGAATGTAAATGACACCTCTGCAGAAAAGAAAAATGTACGAGTGAAATGATTTTCTTTTCGGTTGCTAGTTCTTTTGGGTTTTAATCTGTAGAAACATTAGTTTAAGCAGAATAAGGTTGTGCTCACTTCAAAGAGCGAAGCAGCATTTCCGCATATGAAATCTGTGGCTCCTTCAATGTAGCAATTGCTATAATAATGTGATCCAGTGTCGTCGAGGAGAGTATCCTGATAAGAAAGAATCCTGCAACCATAGAATGCAGCTCTATCTCCTGACACCCTTAGTGCAACAGCTTTGCCTGCGCTTCCATATGTATTCTATTGACAATAACCAAGATAAAAAGATATCAGTCAAAATTCCTTAAAATATATAGTAACATTTAGCAGCTTTGTCAAGTTTCTACCACGCAAATTAAGAAAATGAAAGGTAATACAAAGCAGCTAAGTACCTGAATAGTGAGATATCGACCAACAAAATCAGAAGCCAGTACAGTTAGTGTAGGAGACTCGATTATGTTCCCACCATCATTCCATGTTATTATAGTGTTTGAAGGCTGTGTGCCGCTCAATGTTATGAAGGGCTTATCGGCAGGAACAACAATCTTTTCTCTGCTTAAGCACAAATTATATATTGACAAAAAATTAAAAATAATACCAAGACAAGCTCATTAGAAACATACAATAATCACGTTTTAAGCATCACTGGATAAAAAAACATCAGTTAGAACATAAACTATCACTTCAGCTCAAACCTGTAAGTTCCTGGCTTAACCCAAATGAAAACCAATTCAGAGTTATTAGATGGAACAGAATCAATGGCATCTTGTATCTTCTTAAAATCTCCTTTACCAGACTGTTCAACCCTTATCAGAATAGCAGTTGACATGTCTATTGATCCAGTGGTAGCGGCAGACATGAGGGAAACTAAAGCAAAATGAGCTAAAATCACAGCAATATAAGCTGCATAAACCTTCATTGTAGCAGAACCCATGTGAGCATGTGACTGATCACTTTTCTTCGTCTCGGAGGCAGTGCAGAAAATTAAATTTCACGAAACAATGGTTTAATTAGTTTAAGAATCAATCAAAGGTGCTTGGTTTATATATATATACTGTTCAAAGAATTTCAATGGCTCTAATTATACGTTTTATCCAAATGAAGGTCAATGAAACTGGTAGCCAGCGGCCGTTTTCTCACTAGTGAAGCTTAAAGATGATGATCTTAGCATAAATATGCAGGCAAATTACAGAGGAATTATTGTAATTGCCAGCGGACAAAGCTTGACATGCACGGATTATTTGTTTTTGAAGTTGTACTGTATCGTGTTACATGGCGGCCTCAATCAATGTTCATATAATCCATCCAATTTAGTCCATAAAATTAATATTTTTTAATAGAGTTTTTCATTGATTTACAAGAAGAATGCATGCTCTAGCTACACATCCTATAACGTGAAAATACGGCCGCCAACTTTTAGTAGAGCCCAGCAAATAATTTTAGTAGTTTTTGGATAGGCGGCTGAGAACAGGAAAAACAGTTAGATTGGGTTAAGATTACTCTTCTTTACAAAACGAAAATATTTTCATCAAGAAGCTAACGCGTAATTCACATTAAAAATTATTAGTTATAAATTAAATTAAAATAATTTAATTAAATATAATTTAATTAAAATATTTTTTTAGAAATTAAAAACTAGAATATAATTAATATATAAATTATATTTCTAGACCTAAAAAAATTAAGTAAGAACTTGATTATGTTAATTTCTAAAACTATCATCAATTAATATATGAATATTATTCAGGAGGCAAATTGATATTTTGCTAATTTGTAGGATTTTTCAGATTTTTTTATAAATAGTAAGTCATGCCTTTTATTTTTGTGGTTGTCTGTTAGACATAAAAACTACATAAACACAATATTAAAATTAACACTCTAGGTATAGTAATCATTCTCCTAAATAGGAATTTATGAGATTTCTCACTGGTGATACGTGTAAATTATCATTGAAAGTCAGATAATTAGACGAGCTATAGTTTGTGACAACTCAGCTTTTAAGGAATTATTCAAAGCCAAAAAAGATTAAATCTCCATATAATAAATTTCTGCACTCTAGGTATAGCAATCATTCTCCTAAATAGGGATTCATTAGATTTTTTATGGGTGATTCGTGTGAATTACCATTGAAAGTCAGACAATTGGACGAGCTATAGTTTGTGACAACTCAGCTTTTAAGGAATTATTCAAAGCCAAAGAAGATTAAATCTCTATATAATAAATTTCTGCACTCTAGGTATAACAATCATTCTCCTAAATAGAGATTCATTAGATTTCTCACGGGTGATTCGTGTAAATTACCATTGAAAGTCAAACAATTGGACAAGCTATAGTTTGCGACAACTCAACTTTTAAGGAATTATTCAAAGCCAAAGAAGATTAAATCTCCATATAATAAATTTATGCAATCTAGGTATAACAATCATTCTCCTAAATAGAGATTCATAAGATTTTTCATGGGTGATTCGTGTGAATTACCATTGAAAGTCAGACAATTAAACGAGCTATAGTTTGCGACAATTCAACTTTTAAGGAATTATTCAAAGTTAAAGAAGATTAAATCTTCATATTATAAATTTCTAAATAACTCTATATCTATTTAACAGAATGTTAGAAATTCTCTAATAATTTTATTTCATACTTTCTAGCATGTGTATAATAGTGTAAACCCAAATTACACACACTTGATCTATTAACGTGGCATTCAAACAAAAGATAGAATGAACAGAGAAAAAGGCAGTTGAATTTTATAAACAAATGGAATCGTATCCTAAAAACTTGGGTTAGAAAGTCATTGCCGCGGCTGATTAGGTATAGACTTGGGTTTTATTCCTTGAATATTTTCTTCATTCCTTCAAGCAACAAACACCTTGGGTGTTAGAGACGACTTTGTTTAGCCAAGGCGATACTTGATAGCTGTAATAAAGAGGGAAAAAAAGAGAAGAAGAAGCAGTATACAATGGATTTTAGTCAGGCCCAATATAATGGCTTTTTTCTCGGCCCACATTTATGGGCTATATTTAAGTCAGGCCCAAGATTATTGTTAAAATGGGTTCACTGCGCCCCTCCTGGTCAGATATCTACTAGGGAGCTGAAAAGGGCATCCCAGTAATTACCAGATGTCCATTTTCCCATTAAAATCAGGGTATGCAAACCCTAAACCCTATATGCGTTGCTGTGGAAGATGTTATAAAAGTCTCTCCGCCCCTCTCTGCAAAATCATCATTTTATTCTTTCATTTTGATCTCTTTTGTTTCGCGTCTATACAAATCTATCTATTTCGAAAGGGAGAAGGTGCTGTGATGATGAGACTATAATCTCGTTAATCTGATTTAACCATGAGGAAAAACCCTCTAATCCATTCTTCACTGTCTGAGCACCTTCTCTTTCTTTCCTGATTTTTCTTCTTTATTTTTTGCTTGGTAAGAAATCTTTTCCTGTGTTGCTTTTTCTTGAAAACAGAAAAACAAAAATCTCACGGTCAATACCTGACTTGGCTGGATCTTTCTTGCTTTTTGCTTGATTTTGGAGTTAGAATCCTCCATCATGTGGATGCGTGGTTTCTTGAAAAATGGGATAATTGTTGTATCTATTTATCAGTGGGTGTGTTCATGTTACAGGAAATGTAGAAATGCCCACAAGGAAGGGGATTGACTGGCCAGATAAGATGTTATCTTGAGTGGTAATTGTAGAATGCCTTAAAGACAGAAGTTCTAAGCTATCGTATGAGCAATTCATAATGGGATGGGCGTATAGTTCCAAAATTGTCTCGCCACCAATCAAAGTGATGGAGTTACGGCGGAAGCAAAGGAAATTCTTATGGGTAGGCGTTTATATAAACAGTGAAAAAGATTGATATATTATTTTAAATTCTTGGTTATCAAATTAATGGTGGTTCAAACGGAGCTTTCTTTTTAATTACATTAGATCTTTCACTGTTTATATAAACGCCTACCCATAAGAATTTCCACTCAAGATACTGATCAAAATAAAATCAAATAAACTCAAACTCAAGAAGATGGGCCCATCAAGAAGCCCACAATATAAGAAAGAAGAAAAGTAGCATTGTGCTTCAGACACGCAAACACAGCGGGTGGAAAACTCAACTTAGCATCTAATATCAATTGAGTACTAAACTTTTGATTTTTTCAATTTTACCCTCACATGCAATCAACATTACTTGCCACCCCTCCATCCATCAATGTAATAGCAGTTATAAAGATTTCAACTAGCAAATATTCGTTAAGTTTATTCATCTAAATATCAGAATAAACTCCAATTTATCCTAACACGTAATTTTAACCCCAAATCATAATAAATCTTTTTATTTATAGAAAAACTATTATAATTTTATGTTAAAAATGTCTCTTATTAGAGATTGGTGTGTACTTTACACCTTGAATTAGGGTTGAGCATTTTCGGTTCAGTCCAGTTTTGGACCAAAATAAATAACCAAACTGAAATTTTTTAAAAAAGTTTTTGAACCGAACCGAACCGAAAACCGATTCAAACTGATTAATTTTGGTTTGGTTCGGTTTGATTTTTTCCCCTTCCAAACGGTCGGTTCGGTTTGCTAGCTTGGAAATCTAGGAAATGATACAATTTCTGTAGAAGCCAAAACAAGGGTTTGCTTTTAGCAACCCAATCCTTATCAAGAATCTGTACATCAGCCATGGCACAACCTTTTGCATATAAAGGATTGCCTCGTTTTTTTTTTTGTCACATGAAAGCTTCAATAGCAACTGAAGAAGCTCCCTATGAGTGAGTTATAGCTTATTTGAGTTGAAAATTTAGTGTGTTCGAGTTTGATGAAGAAGAAAAAGAAAAATGAGGAGTCTCTGAGGTTTATCGAAGTAAGTGTTTGTGTGTGTGCCTGTATGGGGAGAGTGGGCTTACTGGTTAAGATCCAGAGAATGAGAGAATTGAGAGATGCAGAGAGCAAAGGCAAAGGGAGGGGAGAGATGCAGAGAGCAAAGGCAAAGACAAAGGGAGGGGAGAGATGCAGAGAGCGGCGACTGGTTTTGTGTTTAGGAATGCTACTTTAGGTTTAAGGTTAAAAAATATCCTATTTATAATTGTTTTTTTTTAAGTGTTGGCCTGGTTGAACCAGTTCGGTTTAGTTCGATTCAATCGGTTTCAGACTTTAAAAACCAAAACCGAACCAAACCGCAATTGTTTTGTGATTTTTTAATCGATTAATTCGTTTTTTTTCAGTTTTTTCAGTTATTTTTTTTATTTTTTCAATTTAATCGGTTTATCAGTTTTTTTGCTCATCCCTACCTTGATTGAATGAAGGTTGAATGAGGGTTGTAATGGACATATGAAAATTAGATAGAATCTCTTAACTATATCACTAATAGGGGATGGATGGATGGATGGAGGTTACATTGTGCCATGTAGATTATGTTTGGAGTAAATTGAATTAAATCAAAAGGTTTGGTACTTATCTTATAATTATATAATACGTTAGGGACTAAATGTAGGTTTTTTCTATAGAAAAAAAGACGTGGAAACAATTGAGAAGGTAAAGCCAAAACAGCCTTTGCTTCGTCAAAATCCACCAGCTTTTGCTTTTAGAAACCGAACCAGATAAAGATACAGAGAAAACACCACAAAATATACAGAGAAAGAAAACGATGGAGATACTGCAAGAAGATGAAGAGTACAACTGGAGAGAAGTAAAATTGCCTTCATTGATTCCAGTAATACCCGAACCAGGGCTAGAAAGGGAGACGGGGGAGAGAAGGAGAGGCAGAGACATACTTATAGCTATTGATCATGGACCTAATAGCAAGCACGCTTTTGACTGGGCTTTGATTCACCTTTGCAGACTAGCTGACACCCTCCATCTTGTCCATGCTGTTTCGAGTATATATGTTGTGGATATCATGTTTGTATGTTCTGCATAATTGAGGTTTAGAATTTTGGCTTGATTTCTTTGATGGGTTATTTTAGGTGTGCAGAATACTGTTGTTTATGAGACAAGCCAGCAGCTCATGGAGAAGCTTGCCGTAGAGGCTTTGCAGGTTGCCATGGTTAGTGACCTACCATTCTGTTTTCGTTTATATATATATATATATATAAAAGAAAGTATTTTTCTCCATTGTTATTGTTCACGAGAGTAAATCTTGATTGAAAAATTAGAATAATAAGCGTTTTAAAGACAATGTTTTGTTTTTCAACTGTTAATTATCATGATTTTGCATGATCAAGTACAATTTGATTAGGTTCACAACAGATCTATTTCTGCATAAGTTTCACCTAATATATGATCTCTGTTATTAATTGCTCTCCCTTGACTATTAAACCACTCGCTTTGGATTCATGAGCTAAGATGTTTTGATTCTTGTTCTTGTAATCTTACTCTAATTCATACTCTTGTTACATGCAGAGTATCTAATTATTTTAACTTACATTATGTAGCTCTAAGTTCTTCAACTATTGATCAAGGGACAACAAAATTCTCCACAGAAATTGATGTTTTCCCTCAATTTATTTTTATTTCTTGTTTTTAATTAGGTGAGGACTGTGGCTCGGATTGTGCAAGGGGATGCTGGAAAGGTAATTTGCAATGAAGCAGAAAGGTTAAAGCCTGCCGCTGTAGTGATGAGTACCAGAGGCAGAAGCCTAGTTCAAAGGTAATTCCTTTTCTTTCTCTTACTCCTCTTCGTCTCTCTCTCTCGGTTCTCATCTCTTTCTTTTTTCTGCAGTGTACTTCAGGGTAGTGTGAGTGAATATTGCTTCCACCATTGTAAAGCAGCACCTGTTGTAATCGTTCCTGGGAAAGGTACTGCTTTCAAAATTAAAACCTTTTGTTTAGTTAGAACTGTCATGGAATTTTTATCAAGTTCATATATTTATTATTGATATCCAGAAGATGGAGATGAATCATTGATATAGCGGATTCAGCACTTGAAGGTCACGGATTTTGTTCGATTGATTGAGCAGGATAGTAAGGTATTGAAGAAGTTGATTGTCAATATGTAACAAGTCATGTATGGTGGTAATTATTTGTGGTGTTTAATACGTAGTAAGGATGTGTATTATATGTATAATTACTACACATTTGAATGATTATTGTTGAAGTTAGCTATAGCGTTCACTCTTCTTATTTCTTTGATTCGATGCATAACAGAGCAGAAATCAGAGGGCTGCTTCATTCTGCTAATTTTGTAGAATTTTTCTGTTTCTGCCTGATGGAAGCAGTTGAATGTCTAATGTAAAATTTCAAGGTTGCTCTTACAACATGCATGTCTCAATTATTCAGGCAGTCAAAATTTGAAAAATAGTGCAAGAAATCTCAAATTTTCTATGTTTAACCTGTTTGAAAAGTGCTTCAGAAGCGGCAAGGCTTCCAAATTATGCTTTCGTAATGAAAAATATTTCATGGAACGATATCATTTGGATCTAAATTATCTTATTGATTGCCGGGAATCCCAGTAGTCTTGATGGTTGCTATTGTGGATCCTTGGTTTGGTCTGTACAGACCATCCCAATGTAGAATGGCTTGCTTTGTTAAGAAATAACTCTTGAGTTGGGAAGTAACAGCTGATTCGATAAATAGGCTTAGCAGAGCTGGGATAAGAAGTCCAGAAAGTTAAACAACCATTTTAATTCAATAATTTAAATAATGTTTAATGATCTGATTTGTTAAGAAATAATCTTGGTATCGGAAACAAACAACTGATTCGACAAATAGATCTCTCAGAGTTGAATAAGAAGAACAATCCTAATCTAATAATTTAATATATAGTTTATATTATTTTTTAATGTATATTCTCAGGTGAAATTTTTTTGTAGATTAAAAACTTGTACTAATTAATTTTAACTAGAAAAAAAAATAAGAATGTTAAAATTCAAACTCATAATCATTTTATTATCGAGACTCTGATATTTTGTTAAAGATTCATTTCAATTTAAAAGTTTAAATTATTAAATGAGATTTTAAAATATAATTTATATTATTTTTTAACACATCTTCTCAAATAAAAATTATTTAAATTTAAAACTTGTTCAAATATATCGGTCGTTGATATGATATCATTTCAAAAAAAACCTAAAATAGCTCATGGTTGCAAAGCTGAATATTGTGATTTTCCAAGATCCACTTTTAGTTGGTTTCTACACGTGCATAATGCATACAAGGAAAAATTCCAACTTTGACGCCAAAGAGAGCTCAGTTGCCAATAAAAGAATCAAAAACCAATCTAAGATCAGAACTAAAACTATTGTTTGATTCTTTTGTTGGGTTTTGAACAATCACATTAATGAATTCTAAAATTTTTGCAATGAGAGGAAAACATACGTTGAAAGCGTTAGAAACCCTTGAAGAGGATGAAGAGTACAACTGGAAAGAAGTTACGTTACCTTCATTTATTCCTGTGGTACCGAAACCTGAACTCGATAGAGAAACAGGTGAAAGGAGGAGAGGCAGAGACATTGTGGTAGCCATTGATCATGGGCCTAACAGCAAACATGCATTTGATTGGGCCTTGATCCATCTTTGCCGCCTGGCCGACACCATTCATCTTGTTCATGCCATCCTAGGTATATATGTAATTAACAAAAATCATCCTGTCATCAGAATTCGATTGTGCCTATGTAAGTAGTTTGTATGGGTGCATTTCATTTGGGATTAAAATGTTGGGTTCTTGTAGATATGAAAAATGTCCTTGTTTATGATTCGACGGAGGGACTCCTGGAGAAGCTTGCCGTTGAGGCACTGCAGGTGGCAATGGTCAGTATTTCGCAGATTGGTTATTTGTTCTATAATTTGAATGTAAAAGATTTAGAATTTAATTTACTGCACCTCATCAGAAATGACAGAGAAAATCGCAAGACATAGAGTTCATAAATAAAGGGTGGTTTCTTTCTTTTACTTCTAAAACTAATAGACATTGATGCTACATTACAGAAGATACCCGGATCATATATTTAATGTTGATGTATAAAAAGTAGGGATTGTATCCTATTCTTTTTCCTTGATCAATGAATAATTCATTATTAAAAAAAAGGGACACATCAGATACAAACAAAATCATAATCCGTATGTTCGATGGATCTAGCCTTAATTAGAAGGGAACTCAGAGCTCTATAAATAAAAGAGAATTGGAAAAAATCATCCCTTTATTTTCTACAAAATTCAGTAGCTTCTTGCCTGTATTTCCGATTTGGTATTGCTGTGGAGTTTGACACTAATCTCAGCTTTTGTGAAATTGTATTGAGGATTCACCCTTGCCCAATGTGGATGCTCTCTCTTGCTGTTTTTTTGTGTTAGTTTATTCTCTTGTTAATAAATCTAGTTTTAGTGTAGTGCATTGTGTTTATTTATAATCTCATTAGCAAAATCTGTATCGTTTATGCACAACCAGGTAAAAACTGTGGCTCGTATTGTAGAAGGGGATCCAGGTAAAGTAATCTGCCGGGAAGCAAACAGGTTAAAGCCAGCAGCTGTGGTCATGGGCACTAGAGGCAGAGGCTTAATCCAAAGGTTCTATACTAGTGTTAATATTATCTCTATTTGATGTTCTCTCTCTCTCTCCCCTTTTCTTTTCCATCTGTCTGATTGTGTCATTGCTGTATCATACAGTGTGCTGCAGGGTAGTGTGGGGGAGTTTTGCTTGCACAACTGTAAAGTGCCTGTCATAATTGTTCCTGGAAAAGGTATTAAGATCTAACTTAGTTTATTCTTTCATTTCTCTTACATCGGATTTCAAACGTTGGAGACTTAAATATGGTTTGCCTTTTTCCGAAGCCGAGAGCGCACCGTTGATGTAGTGGAAATAGCAACAGCAGTTAAGAAATTGCAAGTCATGTGATGGAAAAACATATTATCAGATATGCAATTAGTAAGTTTACTATTATTTACAATACTTTGTGTATGTCACTCCTCATTAGCATACGTGAGTTTCTGGGGTGGGAATGCAAGCCGATCGAGTTGTAGTGTCGATTGAGAGCTTGAAGCAGGAAATCTTTTGTTCTTCATCCTTTTCTATGTTGTGTCCGTGCTAGGTTTATTCAACTAACCTGCTGTTGCAAAATTGTGGTATTTGATTAACTGGCTGCAGAAACTACTTCATGCCAACAATTGTGCTTTACAAGGATTGTCATTGTTAGTCTTCCCAATTTTTAGCAACTTGGCCTGTTCAAAATAGCAAGCTTTACCTTTTCCCAAGTTTCAGATTCTACACAAAACTTGGTTTGTCTCAGGAATGGCGATTGCAATCGTAATTATGATTCCTACACTGCAGACTTGGATGGATAGGACTTCTTCAGGTTATTGTTTCACTAATTTTGTGGTCTTGTTTGCCTTGGCCCAAAATTATTTAACAAAGATAGATTTCCCACCATTATATATTCCATTCAAATTTGAGCACTGATCACGCTTGCATAGACCAAATATATCATGTTGCTTTGTCCAAAGAATCAAATATTAGATTTGTCTGGGCTATTTTCAGGATTCTGGTTACAATGTAAGGGCATAAACTTGGGAGAATACTAGCTCGAAACAATATCTTTAGTGACGAACTAAAATACACACACACAGCCAAAAGAATCTTTGTGGGTTCTATCTTTATATACCTTGGAATTGCACTATGTGAAAGGTGGAGAGAAACCTCAAAGATTATGATGAGAAAAAAACTTCGAAGAAAGCAAAAATGGGTCCAAGAAAGAGAAAAAGGCTATATCATCTTTCACCATCCATAGAAAACAAAGAGAATCAAAGAGATCTTGCCTTCGGATGAGGCCAGGCCCACCAATTTCACTATTCTATATGGCTTGAAAATGAAGGCAGCCTGAGGCTCTTGATAATCGAAGAACAAGAGGGGCCGTGAAGGTGTAAGCAGTCTCTAGTGGTCCCCTGCGTACTGCCCAAACCAACTCTGAAAGGCTCCTTTCTTATTAATTAAGATTTGACTATTAGGAGGTATGTCTGTTGATAATGTGCATTCAAGAAATAAACTCTTCACATAGGCGCAGAGCAAACAACTGCATGTGAAAGTTCAAGCTTGCTATTTCACATTTTGGCCACCTAAACCATTAAAATGATGTCAAGATTGAAACTTCTTACCAAGAGAAGAAACGAGACGATAAGCCAATTTGAGCATACTACATTGCAAGTCTCCAAATGAAAACCTTCTGGGCTATTTCACCAATCTGGTGGCCAAGAGATACCTTGTCATAACGATGGTTTTGGTTTGTTTTCTAAAACAGTAGAAAACAACAGATTCTCTTGAAGAAAACCGAATGCTTAAGTTTTTGCCTGGTCCTTTTCTCTGTTCACTGAAACGAGTAGTTAATGGACTTCTGTATCTGCATGGCATTCTTGTCATCTTCTCTGGAATTGTCTATACTGGTATTGGGTACGTAGAGCTTTTAGAACAACCTCTTGTAGTTATGCATGGACTTAGTAAAGTACTGGAGCCGTTACAGCTTTGGTAGCGGCACATATGTCACCCTCTTTTGCTTTCTAAACGAAAAAACAAACACAGAAATTTCTTCTTTTGTATCATTTTATCAGAGATCTACAAAAACAGTTTAAAGGAAGGAACTTAATTAGGGTCATTTTCAGGCTGATTATTGGCCTTTCTGTTGCCTTGAAAGAAGAAACCTGTCAAATGGTTAGGAATTGAAGATTAAAGGGAGTTTTTAGTAATCTAGATGAGCTAATATGAGGGGGGTGTCCTCATAGTTTCCAAGAAATGCTTCCTCCTCTGTCATGAGGGTTCAAAATCAAACCTCATGTCCTGTTATGAGAAATGAAATTCCCATAAAACCCATAGTCATGGGATGAATGACATGCCTTGGAAAAGAATGAAAGCGGTGGACCTAGTCTCGAATACAAGGTGGTCTAAGAATACCACTGTCTTGAATGCAGACGGGACTTTTGCATATAGGCAAAATTAAACTCATCCGAGATATTTATGGAGAGCCATAATGAGCAAACATAAATACAATATGGCTGTATGTTAGGACATGGAAACCATTCTAACGGATTCTTGCTTCTTATCGTAAATTTATTGCCCAATTATCAAAGTCTCAATCAATCCATATGCAATTCTGCTCTGAAGGGAGCTGAGAAGGTCCACCAGTAGGCTCATGTCCTCTGGTTTTATTTAAACTTGTCACTCTGGTTCATCCAACAGAGGGACATCTTGTGCCATTGGACTAACAAGGACAAGTTTTAATGGAAATTACAATATACTCGTGGCCGTTCTTGCATGTTAATCACACTTGTGGTTTGTTTTACTTCTTCTGCGCTTTTCCTCTTCGGAAAAAAATGCTATGAAAGGGGAAATTAGTCCATGAAAAGGCCACACATTTCAAGATACTTTGTGAAGCAGGACCTTTGGTTTCCTTCCCTTCATTCATTTTAAGTTCCATTGCCCTACCACTGCTTAAACTTGCCTTCAACCCTAATTATTTGGTCCCCCTCCATCGCTATCGACCATTTCTGTGTAATAGAAAATCATTATGGTGTGGTTGCTATATTTACATTGCGAGAAAAAGAAACCTTGATGTTAATAGGTATCGATTTTATTCATACTATGTGGAAAGTATACATACAAACTATATACGCTATGTACTAAGAGTAGTAAAAGAATCGGGAACAAAGGCAATGTGGAATAAAGTCTTCGGGAATTGTATAAATTGATATTCTGATTCACATCTCCATCTTCAGATTGCTAGCTTCAACAGAACCTGCAAAAGTTAATATGACAACTTTTAGAATCCATTGTTAATCTTACCAGAACATGAGTCATCGCAGTGTGTGATTAAAATGGGAGGCAGGGGAATTTAGGAACAGCAAAAGCCAGCCTCATTATCTAATGGTTGCTCTTTCCTCCTACTAGTAGATTAAATTCCAACATGATAAACAATCATAATTATCAAGGTTATTTTGTCGTAAGAATTATAGACTCCGTCAAATTTTCACCTGGGGGCTCATTTTTGTTACAACAGTCAAAATGCTTCGCACCTTTGATTGGTTCTTCTTTATAAAAAAAAGAATTGTGAGAAACTCAATAGTCATTGAAAAGAATCGGTGGTTTCGATCATTTGGGAGAATAGATAGGAAGTTTCCAGTGACCAACTTTCTCCATCTCTATCACAACGACTCATTTTCGTCCCAAAGCAAAGTCAATAACTTTTGGGGGTTCTCTATGCTCTCCATCATTGGTAGTTAAAACCACTTTGCTTTGTTTTTAGCCTTCAGGATTTATCAGATCAATAAAGTGAAGATAAAAAACACATGATAATTCTGTCTTACCTGAAAATGGCTGAACTGGGAAGGTTGGTTGTCTCCCTTGATCAAATGCTACATTGTAAAGATTTGGTAGATCAGCATCCCAAGTTGGTGGGGCCTGGATTTGCTGCAAGATAAGTAAAGATAAGATTAGAGGAAAGTAAATTATATGAAAATAGAGATAAATGGACAGAAAAAAAAAAACTGAACATCGCATTACAGTGAAGCAGGATGAGTCAAGAAATGTTTCGGGAATAGATACGGGAGTACTAGTGGTCCTTCTAAGCCCCATATCAGGAGGATTTATCCCCATATCCAATCCACAGCATGAAACTAATTGTTGTTGTGCTGGATTAAATTGAAGGTATGCAGCGTTAGTCATATCCGGTGACATCCCAATTGCGGGGAAATTGGTTGAACAAGCAGGAAAAGCCTGTTGATTGAAACAAAAGGGAGTTCATCAGTAACAAAATAAACTACTAACAAACACATGAAATTTTACTTTGGGTCATAAAGATCCACCTTGTGAAAGGATTTACTTACCTCTTTGGCAAATAAGTTGTCAATGTTGAAGTCAAGCCTTGGATTTACAGCAGCTAGTTTCATCGACAAGAACTGTTCAAGAAATTGGGACAGGTAAATGTTATGTTTTGGAAGAACAATAGATAAGAATATTAATATTAAAAAATCACTAATTACCTCTACTTGTCTCTGAAGAGATTGAACATAGTTAATGATTTCATCAAGCATGCCTGCCTTTCCTGTGATATTATTGCACCCTGGTACCAAATCTTGCAGATACTTCATTCTTTCACTGATTTTTTCTCTCCTCACCTGCACAACACACATGAATACATTAGGCAGGATTTCTAAGTGAAATCTGCAGAGCAGAGGGAAAAAGAAAGTATTAAAATTCCAACTCACTCTTTCAGCTAAGCTGTGGCTGTCGGTAGCTTGACCGCGACGTGCCCGGACATGAATGTAATCTGGCTTTTGAACCTCAGTTACTTTGGAATTGTCCTTCGAAGTCTCGGCAGAATTGTCTTTGTTACTGTTATTGTTTTTGTTGCTGTTGTTATTGCTGCTACTGCTTTTGTTGTTATTTTTCTCTGAGGTGTTTGACTCCCCTTCCTCCGCACGTCCTTTGATCCTTTTGTCCCTGGTGTCCTCTTCTGCAACAACCTATAGATCACACCCCCCCCAAAAAAAATATTAAAAAAAACACTTTCATTTACTATTCTAACAGAACCAGTCAAACAATTGAATCACTTGAAGATCCTTTGCTTAAAATGCTTTGATATCAAATTAAACAAAATTGCAATAAAAACAACGGAAACAATTTTACGCTGAAAAATCAAGATTCTTCAACAGGGTTTCAAAGAAACAGTGATCACATACAAAAAAAAAACACACACACACACACACAGCTTTGAGTTATTTTGCACCTTATCAAACTTTCTCTTCTTGGAACTCTCTCTGCCAACCCCGGAACTAATCTTATCTGACACAACAGACTCTGCACCTCTCACTGTAGCAGTAGCCGTAGCCGCAGCGGCTACCGCCGGTGGGCAGCTAGAAGTCCTAGAAATGGCACCATAATTCAACTCAAAACCTAACCCATTAGTATAAGGAGGCCCAACACCAAACCCCACAACATGATCATTGTGCCACCTATTATCCACAAAACCCGGGTCAGGTTTCACAGACCGGGTCACCACCTCACTTAACCCACCCTCGTGAAACCCAGCTTGCTGGAACACCCTACTCAATTCACTAAAATAACTAATCTCTTGCTGTGGTAATTGAACCTGATGCTGCTGTTGTTCTTGTTGCCATTTGATACGAGCCCTTTGTCTATCAAGCACTGTCATGTCTGTACAGTGCAGCATGTTCTCTCCACTAGCTGATAACAAAGCTTTATTAATCATCAGTATCCCAACAAACCAATTCAAGAAACTATAAAAACAAAGAAAGAAAGCTAAATTATTTAACAATGGGGGTATCTAGCTGCTTAAGAGACTACAAAAACAGTTTAGTAGTGTGGCACAGCTAATATATTGAAAAGATACGTGTATAGAGAAGTGAAAAGTGGGGAGAAAAGAATGAGGTAAAGGGGGAGAAAGGGGTGGTGGGGTATATATGAACGTAGAGAAAAAGAGGGTGGTGGCCGGAATTTGACAGAGACTACTGGCCTGGACCTGGAGGGATAATTAAGAGAGAGAGTGAGGGGGTGGAAATATTGGGGCAGAGAGCATCGAATGTATCCATAACCAGAGGCCGTGGGCAGTGGGGTCCACTGACATGACTGCCACGTGGTAGTGTCTGAAGCACGAAAAAACGGCGATGGGGCCGGATGGATGGATGTTAGATGATTAAGCTGAGATTAGATTGTATTAGATTAGGTTAAATTAGAAAGGGTGTTCTGTTGTGGATGCATGGGAAACCCTGCAATGGCGCGTAATATATATATATGAGATGCCTATGTATGTATAATTTTGACGTGTGACATTCGCCATTAATGTTTCGAGGGCTCGCAAGAATGTTATTTAAGTTATTTTTTGAATTTAAATTTTAGAAAAAAAAAAAAAAACTATGAGAAAAGATGTCCGATCATACATACAGGTGAGTTTAGTCATGCGATAACAATTAGTTTTTTTAAATATTTTTTTATTTATAAAATTTTATTTTTATTTTTAATAAATCAAAATAATCTAAAAATATTAAAAAATTATTTCTTTACCATCTAAGATATGAGTGAGCTTGTTTAAAATTTTGGAGATAAAAAAAGAAGTTAACATGGGTATACAAAAATTACCTTAAAGTAAGCCCTAATTCAAAAATAAAAAAAGAATTTGCAAGCAACAAGATTCATAATATTCTCAAACTTGGAAATCAAACTAGGTTTATTCCTCGCACTACATTGCAAAATAGAGATTTTGCCTTTCTCAATGTGAAAAAAGTGTGGGTATTGTTAATGTTCATTTTACCATTAAAGATCTTTTTAATTATAAACTAAAAATTTTATACGTAGAATTATATATGTTACTAAATAATAATAAATTTATTAATTCCAAAAAAAAAAGTTAGGAAGCTCGGATAATTACATTTTAAAAAAAAATTAAATATTTGTTTCAGTTTGAAACCAGATCCTTAAAGTTTTGATTTGTTTAAACCAATAAAATTAAATTTTATTTTATAAAATCGAGTATTAACTTTACATCAAAATTTATTTAAAAGAATATTTTAAAAATTTTGGTTTAGTTTGAAATTGAACCCCTAAAATTTTAATTGGTTTGAATCAATAAAATTAAATTTTGTATTACCAAATCAAGCATTAACTTAATATCGAAACTTATTCTTAACATCACGAAAGTCCCATAATAACTTAACCAAAATAAAACATCAAACTTAATCCCAATTCAACTTAATGTTAAATGATTAATCTGAGAATAAAAAATTCAAGAAAAAAAAACATTGTGGGTAATTATTGTAACTCATAGTGGATTGTGTCTTTCTCTTACATTGCATTTCCATCATTTTAATATTTATTCCATCTCGCATTGCCTAGCATTCATTATTTTAGCACTAATATGGTTTTATGTTACTTCTTGAATTCATGAAAAAAACATTGTGGGTAACTATTGTAACTCATAGTGAATTGTGTCTTTCTCTTACATTGCATTTCCATCATTTTAATATTTATTCCATCTCGCATTGCCTAGCGTTCATTATTTTAGCACTAATATGGTTTTATGCTACTTCTTGAATTCATGAATATTTATAAAATTTTCCAAACTTTTTTGGAGGCGGCACCACTTTTTATGTTCATATAGGTGAACTTTCCTTTATACATGGAGATTTTATTAAGAGTCTTAGTAATTCATCCTCCTATTTAATTTGAGTATTAATTTTTTAAATCTCGAGTTCATACACAAATTAATATATATCACTCTTATTAATAAGTTATTATTACCTACGAAACTCCTAATTAGCAAAAGTACTTGTAAAAATTGTGTTTGATCTGTTATTAGTAAATTTAATTAAATGATTTTAAGCTAATACTAGCAGAAGTACTTCTAACTAAATCTCATGAGAAACCTTTATGGAAAGGATCTATTAGATTATTGTAAGATCTAATATACAAAATGGTGATTATCTTGTAAAAAATTAATTGCCATATATATTCATGTCCCAAGCTGATATGTCTAGATTTTTCATTATAAATTTTATTAAATACTCTAGACATAATTGCTTGACTATCATGGTATAAAGAGATAGATAACATCGGTTGTTGTCATAACTTAATATCCAATAATATATTTATCAATCATTCTACCTTTTTACTAGTGGCTATTAGAACTATAATCTCAGATTCTATTGTAGAATAAGATATACATATTTGTTTCTTTAAAGCTTAAAAAACAACACCACCTCCTAAAATAAACACCCATCCAAAGGTTGATTTATTATCAATTGCACTAGTTATCCAACTAATATCAATGTAATCTTAAAGTATAATTGAAAAATTATTATAAACTAATTCAAAATTCATAGTTCTTTTCAAGGAACCAAGTATTTTTATAATTGTTTTTTAATGATCCATACTAGAATTACTTGTGTATCCAGATAATTTAGACTATGTGAAAGTAATACCCATATGAAAGTATTTTTTATTTTTTTCTCCACAAATTTTCTATTTACGTTTATATAAAAAATAGAAATTTAAAAAAAAACTTATAAAAATTAATGTCTTTAAGTTTTAAGACTTTACTGAATCATGAAAATATATTACTTAACTCTACATTAAATAAAATAGAGGTAATTAATACCTTAAAGATAATCTATTTACCATAACCACTGACCGCAGCTTAACAAATAGTATTTCCACCTCAAGTTTTTTAATTGGAGTGATAATAATTTATTTATTTATTTATTTGGAGCAATTTATCTTGGAGCTCGACCGAGGGGTGTGATTAAAAGCATGTTGAAGAACGCGGTCCAACCCGTTCTAGCTAGCGCTTTAGGTTTTGTGCACGATAACAAGTGGGGGAGTTGTTCGTGACAGTTCTATCGTCTTGCCTGTTAGCCGGTTCTGTTTATCTTGAGAGCTCCGCACATTGTTTTTCACATGGTGACAAGAAAGGATTTCTACTTTCTAGCATTACAAAAAAGCAAGAGACCGATGTTACTCAACATCTATAAAGGAGAAATCATAGTACACTCAGCATCTATAAAGGAGAAACATGCATGGCTAAGGAAAAAGGAAAAAGGAAAAAGGAAAAAGGAGCATGTTTTTCTCACCGTGGTTAAGAATTTAAAATTTTTTCATCTTTTCTTTACTTTAAATTAATATATTTTTAGTATCTTCAGATATTTTGATATGCTCGTATTAAAAATAATTTTTAAAAAATAAAAAAATATTATTTTAATATATTTTTAAATAAAAAGTACTTTGAAAAATAACCACAACAATATTCTCAAACGAGATTTTTTATTATAATGAAATGGGAAAAAACAATTGTTTGTGAATTTCAATTATATTTTTTTCACGGGTCATTTCGTGAACATGCATAAAGAAGGGCAGAACTTGCTTGTCCACTAAAAATAAAGAAAATATTGAAAATATGATAGAGATTGTTTTTTAAAATGTTTTTTATTTAGAAATATATTAAAATAATATTTTTTATTTTTTAAAAATTATTTTTGATATCACATATAAAAAAATTTAAAAATTCTAAAAAAATTAATTTAAAATAAAAAATATTTTTAAAATACAAATATAAAAATAATTAACAACGTAAATTTTGATTATGGACTCGCCTTTTTTAAGCAAGACCTCCATTGCCTTGTAATGGCATTATGGCTCTACATGTTTAACTCTGGGCCCGTGAAGGATGGCGGGAAACCAGGCCCTTGTTACCCCTTGACCCACATGCAGGCTCACGCGTGTGAATTAACTTTGTTCATTTGATCTGACAACTCATGGTGATGACGTGGAGAAACGGGGTCTTTGGTTTTTCGCAAAGGTAGTTGTTACCTGGGGAGTTGTGACTTGTAAAAGACTGTAGAAAAGAAGAGAGGGATAGACAAGGCCGCATAAAATGCCTAGTGAAAGTTTTAATAACCACTCTCTGAAAGGTCGCGTGAGTGTCACGTGTATTGTGCATTGGTTGTGTGAATGTTGTTTTCTACCGAAAAATATTATACAGTAATACAGACATGGTATATGGATCATATATGCATCATACATGCGCATGTCTCAGCGCATCATTTCCTCTATTGTTCTTGGTAAGCGCGTGCACATTAAAGCAGTATTTGAAAACTCGTACCAGCCTATGTTTTTAAAAAATTTTAAATCTTTCTTACTAAAAATTATTATTATTATTATTATTTTATGTTTTGATTATAGATCATATATGCATCATACATGCGCATGTCTCAGCGCATCATTTCCTCTATTGTTTATGGAAAGCGCGTGCACATTAAAGCAGCATATGGAAACACGCACCGGCCTATGTTTTTAAAAACTTTTAAATTTTTTTTACTAAAAATTAATTTTATATATATTTTAAATAGTTTTGATATGCTAATTTTAAAAATAACTTTTTAAAAATTAAAAAAAATATTATTTTGATGCATTTCGGCATGAAAAACATTTTGAAAAGTAACCAAAACTACACTCTCAAACAGGCACTAAAGATCTTTGTTTTGGCATTGAAGACCATTTTTTTTCTTCTTTCTTTCCTTTTCCTTTTTAGATGTTTGCATCTGCTTTGCAATTTTTCATATCAACCCCTGAACTTATCTTACTTTTTAATTTGGTCCTTGATCTTTTAGTTATTATTTGAATTAATTTATGAAATTAGAATTTTATTTCAATTGCATCCTTAATCAATTTCTTGCTTTGCCAAATTTGTTCTCTATTCTTTTACTTGCTATTTATATAATTTGAGATAATTTTTAGAATTAATTTCTTTTATGATTTCATCCTTCATTTTTTTCCTATTAGATTTCATCTTTATTTTTTTATTGTTGTTTTTTTTCCTTTGCAAAATTTTTTAGATTGATATTTTTTTTACCCAATTTTATCCTTTAACATTTAATTAATCTAGACATAAACTTCTTGATTAAGACCGTGTCTAGAATTTTACGGATAACAAGTTTTGAAAATTAACCTATTTTTAGGGGATTTGCCTAGGATTAGTTTGGTGTTTTATCATTTTTCTTAACCCGATATTTTTTAATTTTATCTTTCAACATTTATTTAATCAAAGATGGGGTTTTATTTTATTTTTGCTTTCTGGGTCCTTTGTTTTATCCTTTGGTTTTTTATATTTAATTGAGTTATGTCATGTCTTTTTATTTTTTTTCTTTGTTAAATTTATTTAAAAAAAATAAATTGATTTTATAATTAAATAGAATTGATTGAATATAGGTGGATGCTCACTTCCTTTCATTTTGTTCAGTTTTATTTTCTGGGGCGTTGCTCTTGCAACTCATGTGATTTTTTTTCGATGTTGTTGTACAATTTCTTGCAAAGAGGTTTGAATCATTTCAACAAACTCTTCTGGCTGTGGGTGATGTCAATAGTGGAGTGACAATAAGTTTTCAACAATCTTTTCTTTCTTTTTTTTCTTGGTATAATATTGATGACTTATTTGTTTTAATTAATTATAGCAAGATGTTTTTTATATGGTTCGTATGTTATCATCATTTATGATTTAAATCAAATTATTAGATTATATGATTTTATTAGATCTAGTCAAGTTAATGACCCAAACATAAGGTTTTTCTTGCTTCTTTAAAAATACTATTGCCACCAAGGTATCCATTTTATACATTAAAAAAAATTGGACCGGCTAGCGGTGTAGCGCAGGTTACCAATCTAATATTGACAAAAACTAAAGAGGAGGGGATTTTTTGTACCCCTCCTCACAAAAAAAAAACTACTTATTAGAATAGTGTTTTTTTCCTTTTTTTTTTCAATTTTAGTTTCGTATTTCAATATTATATTTATTGAGGAGTGATTCATATTTATTTTTAATTTACTTTTTATGAAGCCATCCCAGTCTCACGACCCAGATTACGGGCTTGATGAGTTAACTCGGTTGACTCGAGTTTTTTCCTCTTTTTTCAATTGACTTTTTTATTTTTCAATTACATCCTTCAATATTGAATTGATTGAGAATTATATTTCATGATTTGTTTCGGTTTGTTTTCTATGAGGTTATTCTTATCTCATGAATTGGGTCACAAGTTCGACGAGTTAACCCAGATTGATTCGAGTCATTTTTTAATTGAATATTTTTTTAATTTTATATTTTAACATTGAGTTGATTGGAAATTAGGATTCAAAGTTTGTTTAATTTTCTTTCTATTAGGTCACCCGGTCTCATGACTCAGGTCACAAGTATGGTAGATTGACTTAGGTCATTATTTTTTCAATTTCATCCTTCAATGTTGGGTTTATTGAAAATTAGGCTTTATAATTTTTTTATTTGTTTTCTATAGGGTTATCATAGTTTTATAACCCAACATGTGAATTGGAAAGTCAACCTGGGTTCAACCGAATCAATTTCATATATTGTTGTCTCAATATTTATAAAAAAATCTCATAATAAATATTTATTTCGAGTCAAACTATGTTTTTACTGGTTATCCGGGTTGATTTTAGATTTATCAAATCAATTAGATCATATCAAATTAATCCTCGAACAATTTTTTTTTATAACATTAACATCACCTAAATATTTTACATAGCGTTAAAAAAAATTTATCTAACTTTTAGCTTAGTGCTGAACAATAATTTAGTAAACTTTACTAGATAATGTATACATTTCACATGATTTTGTATATTTATTTATTTTTATTGATTTAGTTAGGAATGATGTTTTGTGCCAGAATATTTATTAAAAGAGAAATTATTTTATGACCTCGTATATCATATCACTTATAAATCAGTTTAATAAACAAAAAAATCTATAGATAGAACACAACGTCCCGTTTAACAATGTGAATGTTTGATAAAATGTTTTTTTTATATATCTTTTTTTTTTATAGATTTAGTTTATGGATAATATAGTTAATTAAATCAATCTGACACCAAATTAAGTCATTATCATTTGGTACATGATATCTTTATAGACACATCCTAAATCACCCTACCCTTTCCAGTAATATAGCAATTAAATGGGAAACCTCTCAATCTGGCCTTGTAATATATTATAATTTAAAATATCTTATATTATTACAGATGGAGTTACTAATAGAACACTTCTATCGATATATTTTAGAGAATTAAAAAAAATTATTGTAAATATCATTGCTACTGTTAACTCTCCAATATAGTTATAGATGATACTATATGTTGGTAATATGTTATATTTACCGACGGATATACCAACAGACAATTAAAAACACCAACGGAATTGCATATGATATTTTGTTAGTTATAAGGCAAACTTCCCGAGAAAAATACCGATGTAATGAAATGAGTAATTTTTTTTTGATTTGCTTTGTCCACCTGTAAATTCATTGGTAAATTTATTACCGATTGACTCACTCATAGACCAAAAATTACCGACAAGAGTTTTTCCGATTGACTGTTTATATCCATTAGCCTATCGGTAAAATACTTACCAATACAATATAAGTGTAAATACCAATAAAAATTTTTATCGATAAAACTATTAAAACTATAGGTTTTGTACTCCATTATCAATTGATTTTTTTCATCAATTTTATTATAAAAGTATTCAGATATTCGACAATGTCACTTTCATCTATTAGATATTAATAATGATTAAAATATCCTATCCAAATTGCATGTGATCGTCAAGCTATTCCGTAAATAAACCTAAATCTATCATAAAGGATAATTTTAATAAGAAATCAACGATTTTTTTTTAATTTTCCTTTTATATATAAATAATTCATATCTTTGAACCTTATCTAAGAACTTAAGCTATTAGGTTGAGATGATTCTTTGACATGGTATCAGAGCCTTGATGACCAAGTGGTCACTAGTTTGAATCTCACCATCTCTATTTATTTGATAAAAATTAAGCACAAGATAATATAGGCATGTGCAAGTTTCAAGTCCAAAGAACTTTCAATTGAGGGGGTGTGTTAGAGAATAATTCATATCCTGGGATCTTATTTAAGAGTTTAAGCTACTGGGTTGAGATGGTTCGTTGACATAAACTACTAAATGAGAGCAAAATGTATTATGATTTGATGTTAAAATTAATTCATATGTGAGAATTTTATGACATAAAATTTTTTTACAAACAGAAAATATAACATCAATGTGGTTCTAACATATATTTGGAAACTTTTTTTTTTTTGTGGTGCATGAATTCATGAAATATATCACTATCCCCAATTTATAGATGTACACTAGCCTCTGCACCTACATTTCACTGTGGAGTTAGATTATTTTTTAAATAAAAAATAATATTTAAATACTGAAAATGAATAAAATATATATATAAAAAACCGTTCATGAAAAATATGTAAAAACACTAATTAAGATTAAGCTAACATGGAATATTCTGTCAAACTCGCGATCTAAATTATATGACTGGAATAATCTGATTAAAAATAAAAAAATTATAAAGTCTTTTAAAAAAATATGTTAACTTTTTTAAACTTCTGATCCATGTCATTAAACTTGAAGCACTCAATTTAGAAAAATCATGAACTTCATTTCCTAGAAAATTAAATATTAAATGATGAAATTGAGAAAAAAATTCTAATCTTACAAAAGAATTAAAAAAAATAGTAATTCAAAAAATAAGGAACAAAATCACTATCACAACCATTGCTATTATCATTATGACAATTATTATTATTATCACCACCACTATCATAATTATTGATAACATTATCGTTATTTGTAATAATAGCAGCATTCCCATTAATATTATTACTATTTTAACAACTATCACTACAATCATCATCACTATTATTATTGTTGTTGCTATTACTATTGTTATTATCACTATTATTACAACAACTATTATCAGTATTTTTATTATCATCACTATTCTTCTTCTTCTCTCCCATATTATTATTATTATTATT
>Ga0325414_1000499_pt1 | contig 32173 bp, 14 predicted proteins | sample PopdelMetagenome_8_FD_206183 | JGI IMG/M metagenome (GOLD analysis project Ga0325414, IMG submission 206183) | Populus deltoides microbial communities from Bellville, Georgia, United States - Leaf-PdKOR-R3 | ecosystem: Host-associated > Plants > Phyllosphere > Phylloplane/Leaf | place: USA... | reverse complement strand
CTCTAAAATGCTTAAGAAAATCTTTGTGCCCATATATTACTATTTGTATCTGTTTCGCAGCATTATTTGTATCTGTTTCGCAGCATTATATTATATTATAGTACTCATATATTACTATTCACTTTTATAATAAAAAAATATTTTTCTCTCTCTTTTTATTAAAAATATTTAGAGTTTGTATCGAGATACATTGTAGATTATTTTTTTAAAAATTTTTAAATTGTTTTAATATTTTGATATTAAAAATAATTTTTAAAAAATAAAAAAAATATTATTTTAATATATTTCTATATAAAAAATATTTTTAACCGCAATCACTACTACAATCTTAAACATGTTTTAATATTTTTGGTTAAGGTATAATTCAATGTTTTTTTAATTATTTATTAGTTATTAAAACATTAATGAGAATATATGCATCATTTGAGAAAACAATAAAATAATCAATTTATTCTCAAACTAAAGAAAAATTAGAGTTGTCAAACAAGTGTTTTTGTAATTTCATTTACCCCTGGAATCAGGAAAACTTTGGCCATCCCTTCATAGAGCTTTTTTTTTCCCATAAATTCTAGATTTATTAAGGGTATTTTAGTTTTTTCTTGACAAATTAATATTTAATTCTAAAAAGTTGCTGGCGTTTGCAATTTATACGTCAATGCGTGAGAGGTATCCTACGATTTGAGTAGCTCTTGCAATACCTTCTAGTGGCCAAACTTATCATTTTACTATGTCATTAGAAGCGTCGTCATGTCCTTTTCTTTCTAGTACAGTGCGTGGCAACAAATGATGAATGGTTTGTTACTAGTGGCTATTTTGTTTTGTTTTCTTTTTTCTCTCCTCCCTAAAAAGTAATTTTCTTTTCTTTTCTTTTCTCTCTCGTCCCTAAAAAGTACATGTTATTTCTCTTTGCTTTTTGTGTTTTAGTCCTCATTCTTTTTTTAACCCTTTTAAAAAAGTTTTGTTTGTTTCTAATTTGGTCCTTCATTTATAATTTAACATATATTACTTTTTCCAATTCAATCCTTATTCTTTTGATTTCTAATTTTTTTTCTTTGGCTTTTTTATTAAAGTTTTATTGGTTTTTAATTTCATCATTTAATCAAAGTTTATGCTGTACCTTTTTCAATTTGACCCTCATTCTTTTGATTTTTTTTTCTTTTCAACATAACCCTCCAATCAAAAGATTTTGGTTGCCCTCTCATTTATTTCTTATTTTTATTTTCACCCTCATTCTTTTAATTATATTTTTAAATTTTATATCCTTTTATGTAATTGATTGTTTTTTCCTTATTTCACTCTTTAGATTTGTTGGGGATTGAGTTTCGTGATTTTTTTTATGGTGCTTTCAGTCTAAGGACCCAAGTTACAAGTTTTGAAATGTTAACACATGTCGATATTCTTTTTTTAGCTTATATTTTTTTTATTTCATCGTTCGACATTTTTTTTCAATAAGTAAAAATAGTTATAACCCAAGTTATTAAACTAGTTACAACTTATTAAACTTAGTCGAGCCTATAACCCAAGTCATTTGTTTTTTTTTTAATTTCTTTTAAACGTGCTTGCATGACTAGACTATCACAGTCTTTTTCTTATATTTTTAATTCTTTTTATTTTATTTTAATTGATAATTTTTTATGTTTTTTTCAAATACCTTTTAAATTTATGTTTCAATTAATATCCCTCCTCTATACTTTTTTATTTTCTCTTATTTAGCCTGTTTTGAATAAAGGTTTTTTTTAAAATTATTTTGTATGTATTTAATTTTTTGAGATATTATTTTGATTCATTTATAAGTTTTTTTAGTGTTTTATATAGATGAACTTTATTTTTAGAAATAAAATTTTTTATTTTTAAATAATATTTATAATATGTGCAATCTTGCGTGATATTTTTTTTCCTTTTTGTTCAATCAGTTTTATGTGTGTCTATTTTTATTATTGTTTAATTGAATAAAAAACTGATCTCAATAAATAAATTCAGTAAACACAACTAGATAAATGTTTTATGTTGCGAGATCAAATATCTTGATCTACATCTATCTCTTGTTTTTTCTAGTCTTGCTTTTAGTTATCTTTAACAAACTTTTTTATTATTTATTTACATAAATGATTATCAATTTATTTAATTAGATGCTTGCATAAGGTTTTCAATTTATATTTAGAATTTTGTATGTAAAAGAAAATACATTTCGAAAAAGATTGCATATCCATTTTAAAAAAATACGACTTTCAATGGAGCGTGGGCTAAATAGCTAGTTAAAAACTAATACCCCTAAGTGTTTCACTTTACATTAAAAAGAGAATCATTGTGGATTCGCAATGTGATTCTTTTTTATCCTTAAAAGATATATTAGTCCTATTGTTACCCATTTTGGAACCCAATTTATATATAAAGAAAAAGAAAAAAGAAAAGAAAAAGCCTGAAACAATGCCGTTTTGAACGACACTATTCTTCTTCTTCCCCTTGACGCATAATAGGGGAAGAAGAAGGTTTTTGAATTATTTTTTTGCCGTGCTCTCACTCTCCCTCTCTCCCCCACTTGCACCAACACTGTCAAAACCCAAAACCCAACACAACCCACGCCCCCTCATAATGTAAAACCAAGGGAGTTATGCCTTGCAAACGGCTCCTTATTAGGCACCTTGCCAGGCACCGGGGCAAAGCGAGGTGGCCTCGCTCCCTATGTGCCATGATGGGACAGGGGTAGGGTCGATCCTGCTCCCCTTGCCCCCTATAAATACCACCCGAAAGGAATAGACCAGTGGGGGGATTGGTTTTGAGAACTGGGGATGAGAAACATAGGATTTTGAAGAAGAGAGAAAGATTTAAAAGAAACAGGAGTAGGGAGGAAAAATTTGAGAGAGAGAGAGGAACGAAAAACAGAGAGACAACAATCAGGGGGAGGTTTTTTTAGACAGAAAAAGATTTATAGGGAAATTGTCTTTGAAACAAGAGAGAGAGAGAATAAAAACAGAAAAAGGAGAAAGAAAACTAGGGGAATAACAGAAGAGAACAGGGGAAAAATCACCACAAATTATCGTTTACCACCGTGAATCCGCCACTGTGAACCACTGAGAACAGAAGCATTGCTACGAAGCCACTGCAGAGAGGGGAGAACATTGTTGACAGAGAGAAAAGCAACATAAGCAAAACATAGAAAAAGAGAAAGAACATGAGGGACAACAGAAGTAGAGGACAAGGAAAACATAGAAAAAAAAAGAACCACCATCAGCGCCACTGCTCGGTCAGCCGCCCCACTCCCTTTCTCCTCCTTTCCTTCTTCTTTTTCTTCTTCTTTTTCTTCATTTCGCCTCGCCTCCACTCAGTGGCAGAGGGAGGGGGGGCTGGCAGGGGCTGGGGCCCCTGCAAGAAAATGCCCCTCCCTTGTAAATATTTGTAATTTTAATAAAAATAACTGAATTTTTTTCTTGACCCCCTCTAATTTATAATTTGGCCCTCCCTAACTATTTTTTCTTACTCCGCCCCTGCCTCCACTGTTCTGCAAAGTGAATAGTAGAGAGTGAATTAACTATTTATTTGGTTGGACAAGTCCGGCTGATTAGTACTTAAAAGTGCATTTTTATCAAGGTTTTATATCAACATTTTGCACTTGAAATATAAATAACTCCTTAACTAGAGCATGTTTTATAATAACATATTTAATAATATAAGATACCTTTAATTTATAGTAAATGTTCATCTTAAATGCAGGCCTATCACATAAATCAAAGGATTGATTGATGAGTTTAACTACTGAAATTGAGAAGACAAAGAGAGGGCTAAGCTTAGAAAAGAGATGCTAGTTCAGTCCAAACTAGAACATCATTCGGTTAATGGATCATAACTAGAGTTGTATAACTTGGATTTAGGTCTGGTTTATATGTATGAAAAGTTAAGACATAGGCCTAAAACTTTCATGAAGAGTCCAAGATTTAAAAATGCCATTTTCGAGTTCAAATGGTAGCAACAACGGAGAAGTTGGAATCTATCCTACAACCCAGACACTGTTTAATTTTCAGCCCATATCTTGAGTTTTAGAAGTCTAAATATGTCAATTCTTGTTTTGTTGAAAAGTTGAGACAATTGCCCAGAACTTTAATGAAGACAATCTGTTCCAATTCTGATGTTAACAATGACGTTTTGTTTAGACAAGAAGATAAGGATTGTCACCAAGTCAAGATGTGGCCACCCGCTCAACAATTAGTTATCAAATCAATAATTCTGAATTTTAGCCTTTAAAAGGAGGCATTTTCCATGCATTTAGGCGTCTTGGTTTTCAGATCAAAATCATGTTCTTGCTCTCTTTCTTTATATTTTTGTAATGCTTAAGTTTTGCTTTCATTAATCTCTTGTTTATGCTTTTCATTTCCTTTATTATACTTATATAATTATGTTCTTGTCTTATTTATCTATATTTCTCTTATTCATAATGTTCAACTAAGTTTATTATGTTAAGGTGAAAAGGTTACACTAATGGTGTAAGAATAAGTATAATATAAACTCAACTTGGACTTTAATATTTGATACTAACATATTTTGTATTTATTATCTTACTCACTCTTAATACCTTGTTTGATAAATGGTAATCTAGATTTGTGTTGAACAACCCTGGGTACAATAAATACTTGACACTTTCATAGCCCAACTGTATGGTATAATCGATACCTGTGCTATGAAAGGAACTTGATTTGTTGTTAATATAAGTTATCACCATGAATACCTGATAATATTTACTAGTATTGACATTACTTGAATAAGATAATTAATGCAATCATGTTAATAATTTATAATCCGATTGGAACCTCCTTTATGTGTGGTTTCCAGTCAAGTAATAAAAAGAGTTTATACTATACTTGTTTGAAATACTATTAGTGGATCCTTTAACCTTGACAATTATTTTATCATTGTTTAATCCTGACATCAATGTCACACCTCAAAAGTTCTCTTCAACTCCTTTCATTTATTGTTTATAATCTTATATAATTCACCTCCTTGTGGTTCGACCACGGTCTTACTGAGTTATTTATTACTTTGACACTCTTGCACTTGGGATAAGACATCAATCTTTTGGTCGTGTCACCGCCCCAACCCAAAATGACTAGGTTGGGTTCGGCCTAATCCAAAAAATCCTTTCAAAATTTTTTTGTTACTTTCACGCATATTTTTTTATCAAATTTTTCTTACTACTAGTTTCTATTTTTATACCGTAAAGATACAAATCCGATATTAAAATACCTGATTTTCTCTAAAAGTGTTGCAAAAAGAAAATTATATATAAAAATATGTCTTATTTTCTTGCATACAGCCTAGTATCTCAAAGATAAGAAAAAAAATCATCACATCGTATTTTCGTACAACAAAAATTCAAAAAATATATGTTTTAACATGCATTTTGGCTTTAAGAACCAGTTTATTAAAGCCATGAGAATTAGGCCAATATTTCAAAAATACCCAAAAAATATTTTGTTTTTTTTTCTTTTAGTATCTAGGATTAAGGGTGTTCAAAAAAACTGATAAACCAAGTAAACCGACAAAAAATTAACCAAAAAACCAAACCAAAAAATAAAACCGATTAAATTGATTAGATTATGTAGAAAAAATCCCGGTTTGGTTTGGTTTTGTAGTGCAGAAACCGGGTTAACCGGACCGAACCGGTTAAACAGGGGTCCCTAGGCTAGTATAAATAGAAAAAGTTGTCATGCCGCGCCCCTTTCTTCTCTCCAGTTTACTCTCCCCTAACATTAAACATTTCAATTTCAATTTTCAAACAATCTCTCCTCTCACTGCTCAGAGCCACCCGCCCCCCGCCCTCTCTAGCCTCTGCTAAGGCCGCCCCCGTACCAGAGCACCCGTAACTCGCTCTCTCTCACCTTTTCGCCTCTCCCTCTCCACTCTGCTTAGACTAAAAAAACATAAACACAGATCGACAATCGACGTTTCCTCAGTCTCAACTGGACCAAAATAGTCTGTGTTTCCATCAAACCGACGTTTCCTCAACCTCTCAAAACCAGTGAGTTTTAATTTTTTTTCTCATTTCTAATTAATTAATTAATTAGTTAATTCGGTTAAGGTTATTGTTTTTTTTAATACAGTTAAGCTTATTGTTTATACGTTTCTTCCTTAGTCTCCACTGGATCAAAACTATCGGTGATTCGGTGTTTCCATCAAACCGACGTTTCCTGATTTCCTCAGCCTCTCAAAACCAGTGAGTTTTAATTTTTTTTTTCTCCTTTCTAATAAATTCATATAGTTAAGCTTATTGTTATTTTTAATCAATTTTGTTGGGTGATGAATTTTGGTTTAGGTTTAAATTAGAATTTAGAGGTATTTGGGTGATTAAAATGAATTTTTTTCCCTTTGTTTGAATAGAAGGGATTTAGCAATTTAGGATTATGATTATTTTTAATCAAAATTGCCGTTCTTACAATTGTTTGCAGTTTAGGATTATAGCTGTCTTGTACATGTAATTTCAGAATCTTACATGTAATTTTGTAGTTTATTTTGCTGTGTTGTAAATGTAATTTCAATATCTGCTATTGTAAACTTGTGTTGATTCTGTTGTTGTTGCTGTGTTGATTCTGTTGTTGTAGCCTGTTGCTATGTTGATTCTGTTGCTTTGTTGGTTGATTACTAAAAACAGACGAATTGTTGATTTTGTTGTTGTGTTGGTTGATTTATAAGGTCACACCAAGTATGATTAAAATCATGTTTATAAGCCTGTGTTGATTGACTTAATTTTGTAAACTAATTTTGTTTTGATGAGTTTTTTTTATTCGGTTTTGTTTTGTCATTCTGTAAAATGTATTCATTATTCTGTTTTAGATGATCTTGATTGGCATTTTGTATTCATTAAAATCATGTTATTCTTGTATTCATTGTTCTGTTACTTCTGTAATTATTTTTCCTCCATTGATAGATTTTCTAAGATTGTTTTGACACATTTTCTAAGCTTGTTTTGACATGTTACTTCTGTAATATTTGTTTCATTTTAATTTTTAAACATGATTTTAATCTTTATGTTTATTAAGTGCTGAAAAGAATTGTGCAAGTGATAATGAACATATTTGCATTTGGTAATTAAAGATGGAAATCCTTTAAAATCAAAATGATTCATCCACTGGCACTACCCCAACATCAACCAATGCCTCAGCTTCAAACACTAACCCAACATCAACTACTACAGGATCCACCACGGATAATAAAGGTAAACAACTTTAAGTCCTTGCATCTAGGAAAAGAAATGTTGATGATAAAAAAGTCACAAATTTGGGATCATTTTACAAAACTTGATGGTGATCCCATAACCCCTAGAGCTGAATGTAATTATTGTGGAAAGGATTATGCATGTCATACTATTATTAATGGGATAAGTAATAGGTGGAGTCATTTGAAAGTATGCAGAAAGTTTCCTTTTGTGGTTGATAAAAAGCAAAAAATTTTGGTATTAGAACCTAATAAAGTAGGGGGTGAATTAGGAGATCGAAGTGTGGGAACTCTAAAGGCAATAGATTATGATTATGATGAATGCAGAAAGGCACTAGTGAAAATGGTTATAATTGATGAGCCTTTTAATTTTGTGGAGGGTAAGGGATTTAGATTATTTTCTAGGACCTTGCAGCCTAGATTTGATATTCCTTATCGTTTCACTGTTATGAGAGATTGTTTGAAACTTTATGTTGAAGAGAAGGAAAATTAAAAAGAGCTCTTAAGGGTCAACGATTATGCTTAACAACAAATACATGGACATCAATCCAAAACATTAACTATATGTCCTTAATAGCTCATTGGATTGATAATGAATGGAATTTGTATAAAAGAATTCTGAATTTTTATCAAGTTTCGAATCATATGGGTGAGACAATTGGTCAAGTTATTGAGAATTGTTTGTTAGATTGGGGGATTGATAAACTTTTAACTGTTACAGTAGATAATACAAGCTCTAATAGTGTTACTATTTCATATTTAAAGAATGTGATGAAAGATTAGCCAACTAATATATTGTCAAATGAACATTTGCATTTTAAATGTTGTGCACACATTGTAAACCTCATTGTATGTGATGGTTTGAAAGAGATGAATGTTTCGATTGTTAAGATTTGAAATGCAATTAGATTTGTGAGATCTTCACCATCTAGGTTACTTGCATTTAAAAAGTTTGCAGAAAAGTTGCATATAGAGTGTAAGAAATCATTGTGTTTGGATCTCGCAACTCGATGGAATTCAACTTATCTTATGTTAGAAGCTGCTGAAAAGTTTGAAAAGGTGTTTATGAGGTTAAGTCAAAGTGAACCTAGGTATGTGAGTTACTTGTTGGAGGTTGATTCAAAGGGGAATAAAAAAACATAGGGCCACCTAGTTTGGAGGATTGGGAAAATGCTAGAACTTTGCTGAAGTTTTTAAAGATCTTTTACATGGTTATATTGAAATTTTCTGGCTCATTGCATGTTACATCAAATTTTTTCTTCAATGAATTGATTTACATGCATACAAACTTGTTGTAATTGTGTAAAAGTAGAGATAATATTTTGAGTGGAATGGCGATGAACATGATGAGTAAGTTTGAGAAGTATTGGGGTTGTGGAGCAAATCAGGATTTTTTATTGTATGTGACTAATGTTTTGGATCCATGTCTTAAGTTGAAATATGTGAAATTTTGTTTTGGTCAGTTTATGATTATGACAAAGCACAATTGCTAACAAAAAAATGAAAAATAATTTGGTGAGCTTATATGAGTTTTATTTGAAAGCCGATGAAATGATGGATGATACTAGGCATAAACAAGATGTTAATGATGCTATTGATGACATGGAGGTAGATGTTAACACTTTAGCTCGGTTCAAATGGCACTTACTAAAGAAAGATAATGTGGAAAATAGAAATGAGGTTGAGAGGTATTTGGTTGATGGTTGTGAGGATCCTAATGATGATAAATTAGATATTTTAGGTTGGTGGAAGATTAATGCTTCAAAATATAAGATACTTTTGAAAGTTGCACAACATATTCTGGCTATTCCTATATCCACAGTGGCTTCTGAATCAGCCTTTAGCACAGGTGGTCGTATACTCGACCAATTTTGAAGTTCTCTATCTCCAACAACAGTTCAAACACTTATTTGTTGTCAAAATTGGTTGCATCATGGTCCAATTCCAACTGATAATACAACCTTGATGAATGATTTTGAAACCTACGAAAACCTTGAATAGGGTAATGTTTCTTAAAAACTTACAACTTTTATTTTATGATTTATTAATTAACACATTTTTATTCTAACATGTTTAATATTTTATTTTGTAGAATTTGGTGGAAAGTTACATTTAGCAACGGATGATAATTAGTTCACAAATTGTGATGCATTTATTGAAAACGTATGGTATAAATATCTTTTTTTATTTTTATATCTTCTGATTTAATTTATCATGTTATAATTCTAGATTATGAATTTCAGGAATCAAAGTGCAATGCTCTTGAAGTGCTTTTTTATTAAGACGATGTGCACATGAAGATTTATTTTTTGTGGCTTGGAATGTTTTATGATAATGTTATTTGTTGTTTTTTCGTTAAGCCCTTTGAAGGCAATGGTTTGTAATTTGGACTTTAACTTATTGGTGTGTGATTGTGAGTGTGTGTTATTTATTTAAACTTTTCGGAAGTAGAAAAATATTAGTAAGTTAAAAAATATATTGAAAACAAGATTGATATTAATAATTTCATATAAATGATTATTCATTAACCAAAAAATTTAATAAACATAAGATTGACAATAATAATTTAATACAATTGAATATTTAGGGGTAAAAAAATTAAATATATTTGGAATCTTCAAAGAAAATGAGACAATATCAACATTAATTGTAAGCCCAATAGAAATCCATTAGAAGCCCATTAAAAAGCCTATTAAAATAAGCCTATAGGTTTGTCCTTTTTTTGATAAAAAAATCAAACCGAAACTGGCCGGTTTAGGCTGGTTCCAGTTCGGTTTTGGGTCTTTTTTTTTCGGTTTGGCTGTTTTTTCGGGTAAAAACCAAGCCGAATAAAAAATGATCACCCGTATCTAGGATTATGAATTTATACGTAAAATGTATTCCCGATATTAAAAAGGTAGTTCCTTTTTATTGACATTAGAACGGTTAGGTTTTTACTCGATAAGATAAGGACCTCCTTTCCGAGGAGGACTTTTCTTAAACCATAGACGAACCAACAATTATAAATACAATAACACCTTAGCTTTTTATCATACAATTAAACAATGCAGCTTACTTTAGGTAGGGCGTATTTGGGGTGCTAATACCTTCCCTTTACGCAACCAGTCCCCGTACCAGATCTCTGAGACCAGTTAGGGTTTCTAGTGACCAAAATACTAGGTGGCGACTCCTATTCCCGCTTTCCATTGATAAAAGACAAGAATTTCTTGTCTCCCTATATTTTCCCGATTACTTCATACCTACAAAAGTGTATGCTTCGTCGCGACGATGCACACGTGCGACAAGTCCCTTAGTTTTTTTTCTTCTAATTTGGTCCTTAAAAATTGATTAGATTTTTGATTGGTCTTAGTAATTTGTTTTTAATGCGTGTGTATGAAGATCTTGAGGTGTTAAGGAAAAGTTATGTTGCTCAACTAATTCTTGGTTTTGCGGAAAAAAACAATTCAATTTAATTTATTTACAATAATTAGAGTTTTAGGGACCAAATGTGGAATGTAAAAAATTTGTAGTCCTTTTTTTATACCAAAATTAGGTATTGATTTGCATAGTCAAGGTAAGTTTTTTTTTTCTAGTACATTAATTTTTAATTTGATACTTTCAATTTGACTTTATTTATGATTTAACGTAGTAGTTTGTTTTTGATGTCTTGATACAAGGATATTGCAATATCGAGGGAAATTTTCTGATGCTCAGTTGATGCTTGGTTTTGTGAAATAAAAAAACAATTTGACTGATTAAAAAAATCAATTTAATTTATTTACAATATTTATAGCTTTATGGACCAAATTTGAGATTTAAAAAATGTTCAATTCTTTTTTTTCTATACCAAAATTAGGGATTGATTTGCATATTCAAGGTAAGTTTTTTTTTCTTCTAGTACATCAACTTTTTTTTTTTCTAATTTGATCATTTCAAATTGACTTTGTTTATGATTTGACGTGGTAGTTTGTTTTTGATGTTTTGATACGAGAATATTGCAATATCGAGGGAAATTTATGGTGCTTAGTTGATGTTTTGTTTGGCAAAATAAATAAAAATTTGATTAATTTAAAACAATTAAGTGTTAAAAGACCAAAATTAAAAGATGGACAAGTATGATGTTTGGAGCAAACGGGCATGAAAAGTTGGTTGGCACCTGCAACACATGCTAGTGGATGGAAGGCGTTTACAGTCTTCTAGAGGGCTTTGTGGCTTTTATGGACTTCTACGAAAGTATTGGAACGTCAACCCGTCTCCTTCCACATGGGACGATGTATGTCTTTGTTTATACAATGGTCTGTCATTGGTGGCCTCTTCTTTTTAATTCTTCTCTTTTCTCTCATTTTCTCTTGAAACTCGAGTTTGCCATTTAAAATTTTAAAGTTGTCCTCTCATTTATTGATATTTCACCTTTGTACTCGTGCTCTAATTTTTATTCTTTGCTATTTTGTAAAATGTCGATTTGTTTGGTTAATTTAATGATATGATTAAGAAGTTAATTGGGCTTCATGTTTTTTTCCAAATGTGGTATTTCCAGTCTAATAACTCGGGTTATGGGTTTAAAAAGTTAACTAGGCTTGACATTGTTATTTTTTTTTTCACTTATTTGTTTTTTTATTTCACCCCTTAACTTTTTTTTTAAAAAACAGGTTTCATGATTTGTTTTTTTGGTTTTATTTTTATTAGGTTATCTCGATTTCATATCGTGGACAACATGTCTAGTAGGTTTATTTAGGTATTTTTTGAGACATTTTTTTTTAAATTTTTTAGTTTCATCTTTTAAAATTGAATTCTTTTTAAATTAAGGTTCATCATTTTTCCTGTTTTTGTCTTTTATTAGATTACAACATTAGCATGATTCGGCTCACAAGGTTTGATGGTCTTAACTGCGTTTACAGGTGTTTTATTTTTTCTTGGTTCTTTTTTTATGATTTTGTTTTCTTCTAATTCCATCCTTATACATGTGGATTGGTGGGAATTGGCTATCGTTATTTTATTTTATTTTTATAGGGTTGCCCTAGGGTCTTTTTTTTTATTTTTTTTAATTTCATCCTTTTTTTTATGACCTTTTTATTTTCCAATTTTATCCTGGCTACGAGTTGCCAAACTTACTCGGGTTAACTCGAGAAGTTTTGTTTTGACATTTTTATTTTTATTTTTTTATTTTCATCCTTTAACGTTAGGTTATCTTGGAATTTAACTTCATAATTTTTTTCTTATAGCAAGCGTTCTGTTTCTACATGTCATCTTTATCACTTCTGCTTTTAAAATTTTATCCATTTAGTGTCTTTACCTTTTCTATCATATAACTAAATGGAACCGCTTTATTGAACCCATTAGGGTGCACATATCTTTTTTCTTCCTTAAAACATGTGAGCGACATTCGAACATCTTCTTTAATGTTACAAAAACACCTTGCCCGCCATTGCGGCCCACCTATTTATGATATGATGATTAAGAATACATGTTTGATATTTTAGTTAAAATATTAAATTTAGTATTTAATATAATTTATTAAATTTATGTTAATGTATTAGATTAATATGAGTTATATATTTTTAAAATGCTCTATAAAATTAATTTAGTTTTAATTTATAGGTAAGCTAGTTTGAAAATAAAATGTATTTTTGATAAAAACAAATAACTTCTTTGAAAACACATCTTATCCTGAACTTAAAAAAAATCCTCGAATCACATTTCAAACTCCACGCAACCTTGATGTACATTAGATAAAATTAAAGTGATTTTTATCCCATTTTAAGAACTTGAAGTATTTTGATAAGAAAAATAGTCACTTAAAAATCTAGAGTGAGTTTTTTAGTATAAGACTAAATTGGTGGCCCACGCTATACTGTGGGTCGGATCGATTTTTCTCTAGTAAAAAAAAAAAATCTCAGACAATGCTAATATTTTTAAAGAAAAAAGAAAAAAAAGTTAAGACTCGAATCATTGATTGAAATAGGTTTAATAAGTTTGGTTAATTTAATAATATGATTAAAAACTATAATGACAATAAATAAACCAAACTAAACAAAAAAACTTGACAATGATTAACTACAAAAAACGAACGCTTGTCAATATTATGGAAAGATATTCTCCAAGTATTCTTAAAAGATCTCCATAATCTTATTTGATAACAAAGAAAAATAATTAAATTAGAACATGATAAAACCATAGAAAGCAAAATTAAAAAAACTTAAAGGTTAGTTCCCAGCACATCAAGTATTTAAGGACAAAATTAAAAAAAAATCAATTTAAAAAAAGGAAAAAAAGATGACCCTTGCCCACTTGAGTCAGCTTGCTAAATCCATGACTTGATTATGAAATCGAGATAACCTAGTTGAAAGAAAATTAAATAAAATTACGAAGCTCAATTCTCAAATCAACATAATGTTGAAAGGTGATTTTTTTTAAATAAAACCCAAGTGTTTAAAGAAAAGAAAAGAAAAGAAAAGAAAAGAAAAAAGATCCAAGTCAACTCAGATTAACTTGTCAAACCCACAATTTCGCAACCTGAGATATGAGAACATGATAATTCCATAGAAAAAAAAAGAAAAATATATTCATGAAGCCCAATCCACAACCAATCGAATATTGAAAGATGAATATGAAACAAAATTAATTTAAAAATTGACATAACAAATGACCAAAGTCAACATGGACTACTCTTCGAAACTTGTGTCCTAGGTCATGGGGCTAGGATTACCCAATAAAAGGCAATCTTAAAATAATCATTATAAAATTTCAAATCAACTTATAAAATTTCAAATCAACTAAAGCTTAAAGGATGAAATTAAAGAAAAAACAATTGATAAAAAAAAAAGATTACAAAAAAAAAGAATAAGGACTAAATTTGACATAAAAATAAAATAAAATAAAAAGTTGAAGGGTCAAATTGAAAAAAAAATCAATTAAGAAAAGGATCCAAAACAAGAAAATAGAAATAAAAACAATGAGGAATAAATTTAATAAAAAAAATAAATGAAACCAAATGCTATAGAATGAAATTGAAAATAAAATTAATAAAAAAAATGACCAACAAAAAGCAATCATAAGAATGATGATCAAATTTGATACAAAAATAAAATAACACAAAACCTTTCAATTTTGCTAGGCCAATGTGAATCTCGATGAGAGGAGGGAGAAAATAGGTAGGACAAGAAAAAACAGCCGCTAAAGCGTTACCGTTGCGCATTCTTAGAAGTGTGTTGGCCCACGTAGAAGAGCTCAGTATGCCGGTTTGACTAGTGTGATAATATTTGTAAGTAAACAAAATCACAACAAGAAGTAAAGTTTTTTTATGTAGAAAAGAATGTCGAAACCAGAAAGACTAATTATGCTATTGAGTATTGAACTTTACCAAATTCATTACTATTTAGAAATCAAACTGAAATTTTATAGATTTGACCACCTAAATTAAACTAAAATGTTTGATGGAAGTAAATTAAAAGAATTAGAGAATAAAACTTAAGGTTGAAGAGATAATAAAAATAAATCTAGAGCTTTTAGTTTCACTTAGTTAATTAACACGACCAAAAGATTGATGTCTTCTCCCAAGTGCAGGAGTGTCGAAGTAATAAATAACCCGGCAAAACCGGGGTTGAATCACAGGGAGGTTAACTATATAAATTATAAACAACAACAACAACAACAACAATAATAAGTTAAAGAGAGTTTTGAGATGTGATATTGATGTAAGGATTAAACAAGGATAAAATAATTGTCAAGGTTAAAGGATCCATTAATGGTATTTCAAACAAGTATAGTATAAACTCTTTTTATTGCTCAACTAGAAACCACACACAAAGGAGGTTCCAATCGGACTATAAATTGTTAATATGATTACATTAGTTATCTTATTCGAATAATTCTAATACTTGTAAATGTTGTCAGGCATTCATGATTATAACTTATGTTAACAACAGATTAAGTTCCTTTCATAGCACATGTGTCGGTTATACCATACGGTTGGGCTATGAAAGTGCCAAGTATTTGTTGTACCAAGGGTTATACAATATAAATCTAGATTAACCATTTAATAAGCAAAGTATTAAAAGTGAACAAGATAACAAATATAAAACATGTTAGTATCAAACATTAAGGTCCATATTGAGTTTATATTATACTTTTTCTTACACCATTAGTGTAACCTTTTCACATTGACATGATAAACTTAGCTAAACATAATGAAAGAGAGAAACATAAATAAACAAATAAAGGAAATGAAAAGCATAAGCAAGAGATTAATATAAGCAAAACTTAAGCATTACAAAATATAAAGAGAGAGCAAGAGCATGACCTTGATCTGAAAACCAAGATGCCTAAATACATGGAAAATGCCTCTTTTTATAGGCCAAAATTCAAAACTATTGATTTGTTGACTAATTATTGAGTGAGTGGCCACATCCTGACTTGGTGACAATCCTTATCTTCTTGTATGCCAAAAACATCATTGATAACATCATAATGTGAACAGATTTAAATCATGAAAGTTCTAGCAAATTGTCTCAGCTTTCCAGGAAACAAAGTTGAGGTCATTTGGACTTCTAGAACTCGAGATATGGGTTGAACACCAAACAGTGTCTGAGCTATAGGACAGATTCAGACTTCTCCTTTGTTGCTATAATTTGGACTTAAAAACAGCCTTTTTAAATCTTAGACTCCTGATGAAAGTTTTAGGCCTATGTCTTAGCTTTCCATCCATATAAGACAGACCTAAATCTAAGATCTACAACTCCAGATATGACCCAATGACCGAAGAGTGTTCCATTTTGTACTAAACCAACATCTCTTTTCTAAGTTTGACCTTCTCTTTGTCCTTTCAATTTCCGTACTTAACTCATCAATCAATCCATTCATTTATGTGATAGGCCTGCATTTACGATGAACATTTACCATAAATTAAAGATATCTTATGGTATCAGACTTGTTATTATAAAACATGCTTTAGTTAAGGAGTTATTGATACTTCAAGTGCAAAATGATGATATAAAACCTTGATAAAAATGTACTTTTAAGTACTCATCATTAATCCTACACAATTTATTATTCCTTGTCATAAAATTCCAAATTTTCATGTTGACGATTAAAAGATCTCTTAATTATTCAATTTTTCCTCTTGAGCAACATTAAAATAAATCCACCTAATAATTCAACACATATTTATGTAAATTTAATTATTTAAAGATTCATTAAGTTGTTTGGATTTTTCTTAAATAAAATCACATTAATCACGGTAAAGTATATCTATCTTTCGCTTAACTAATGATGTTTAGTCTTTAGAGCTTCTAATCATAAATTACGTCTTAGTATTATTATGATTCATTAGATCAAACAATAATTGGTCAAAAAATTATAAGTAATAAGATCAAGGATAGACACTCTATATGAAAGAAATTGAAAATAAATTAACTTGAAATTTAAATTGCATAATCAAAACTAGAATACATCAAAGCCCTAGAAAAATAACTTTGGTTCATAATAAATCTAAAATAAACCATGTTCTTATTATAATACATCAAAGGAAAACTAAGGAGAATAATAAAACTCATTTGCTTGGAATCGGTTAACGAAACACTTCACGACAATGTCTAGTTTCTTCTAGTTCTCCCTTCCTCTCGTTCTCTAGTTTCAATGGTAAAAGAACCTCTTTGTTTTATTCATCTTTGATCATGGTCTCCCCTCTTGGTCTCCTCCTCCTTTGGTCCCTAATCTCCTTTTATTTGTTTCTTGATTTTCCTTCAAAAACTAGCAGATTACAACTCTTGACTTCAAACCTTATATTCGCTAACATAATTAATTATTTTGAGAAAGTCATAGACACAAAAGTTGTAGATCACCCTCTTATCGTTTTTAAGAAACCAAGATAGTATAATTATGATATTTATAGAGAAAGTTATGTTTGATTTACCGATATGTATTCCTAAAATTTCGGGTACTAAAAGTTCTTATTTTTACAACAATAAATTTCATTCTTACTTCTCTTCTTTACCAAAACGTGTACACCACCTCTTCAAGATGAAATTCCTCATTTAATTAGCTTTTAAATGAGATTCCATAAATTTATTTCTTCCTACATATAAATAAAAATAAATAATTAAAAACTATATAAAATAGAAATATTTAACATAAACTAGCATAAAATTAAAAGTAATAATAGGTAAAAATCATATAAGAATCAAGCACATCATTGACTACCTAGTCAAATTCCAAATAAAGCCAATATGAAGAGATCAAATTGAAAAAGAAAAAGCTGAGGGACTGAAATTAAAAAAAAAGGACTAAACATTTTTTTAAGCTCTGAATATGGTCCCTAAAGCTCTAGTTATTTTAAATCAATGAAATTGATTTTTTTTTGCCAAACAAAGTAACAAAACATTTCCTCGTTACCCTAAGATCCCCATATATAGGCATAAAAATGATAAATCATGGAAACCAATCACAAATCAAAACAATGTTAAAAGGTTAAATAAAAAGAAAAAGAAACTGATGGACCAAAACATAGAAAATCATAAGGACCAAGAAAAAAGAGAAACAATGTCAGATGAACAATATTTCTCCTCACATGTTACAACGAAACACTTGGCCCTTTTAGGTTTTTGTTAATAATCTCAAACCATATTGGTTGCTTTGGTCATGCTAATAATTTAAATATAATTTCTTTTATCTAACTTTAAAAGTGAAAGAGTTGAAAAATAATTTGTTTTAAAAGAATCATAAAACCAACTAAAAAAATGATAATAAAAAAGTTATCTTCCTATATTTCTATAATAATCAACTATTTTTTTTATACGAAAATTAAGGCCAATCAGACTTTAAATCTCCTATTTCAACACCAACAATCCCATACACAGAATTAAGTTCAGTGAAAGTATCCATCAGTTTTTAAAGTCGTTTTTCATATATATATATATATATATATATATGTATATAACCCACCTAATAAATAGATGGATAGGAAGCATGGACATATTTTTTGAGTTTGTTTATGGGCATGTGTGTGATTTATCTTCCAAACAAGGAAGAGTGAAATGCAAAAAATATGAGCCATTGGATAAATGAGGACATTAGAAACCCACCTCGTGTAATGTGGATAGGATGTGACCCGTGAGATGATGAAACATGTGTGAATAGGGAGCGACGGTGGGGTCCATGACCTTTTGATGAATTTTGCTTATCGTGGACTGGAGTAGATTCTTCTTTTATTGTTGCCATGCTTTTAGATTTTTTTCCACTTTTTGTTCACAGCTAGTAGTGTGGTAAATGATTTTATTTTTGGGATCGTTAGTAAAATCATATTGTCTTCATTTTCATTCTATAACAAGGAAAATATCTTCACATAATAATAATAATAATAATAATAATAATAATTGGTGGACTGTAATTTTGTACTCATAGATTTATTAATGTATATTTACCTTATAATTTAATATTTTCCAAATTCTCCTTATTACAATTATAAAAGAAACTAAAACTACTCAGCATTTTACCATAGACATATACACAATGATGCATTGTGAATTCAAACAATGCAGTGCATTAGTTGTTTATGTTTTGGTTTGTTGGCATTTGGCTTGTGCCAAGGGAAGCTTCAAGTCATTTAGGGATGATTTTTATGATGTCGATTGGAGCTATGTGTGGATGTTTTCTTGTGGAGTCTAGGTAACTATGGGTGCGGGCATTAGCATCCTTTCTAGGTTATGTTTGTGGCTTGCTTGATTCTAGCCAACCACCACCATTCTGGTCACCATAATAACAACCTTACCCTCTCCTCATCATCCAACAAACTTTCCTAGCCTTCTCTTATCAGAAAACACCAAAAAAAGAAGAAGGAAGGGAAGTTGCAAGAGAAAGAAAAAATAGACATTCAAAACTTTAATACGCTAGATTTCTCTCGCTGGCCGGAGGTGATCAACACTGCCAACACCATTTGAAAGAGAAAGAAGTGGTGCTTCCTCTAGACTAGGTCATACATCTCCTCTCTCCATGGTTTAGGCAAACAACATGTGACAATTAAAGCTGTAAAAAAAAATTGCATTTGGGAGAAGTAAAGGCCAAACTTTGAACAACCAGATCTCCTTATACCCTCGGACGTGACCTACACCACCACCACCAATAGAAAGAAGAGGGAAATGGTGTTTCATACAGACAAGACAAGGCCATGCACCTCCTCTCCTAATGATTTAAACAAATGATGCGACACAATCTAAGCCGCCACTACTAATTTTTACAACACCTTTCCAAAATTGTTTCACCATTTTCACCTACTATTTCAGCCTTTTCTAGTCCACCTCATCCATTTCAAAACATCCATTTTGAACCTTAAATATCATTTGAATAATTATTTTGGCTTATTATTGATTTGAATGTGTGTTAAGATGAGATTTTTGGGTTTGAACTAATGTTGAGATTGATTGCGTATGTGTGTGGACACTTGAATTTTTTGTGTTTAATTTCATAACATGATGTGTTTTCTGGATGAATGTGTATTACAAATGGATTCAATATGTTTTCAATTTTTCTGGGGTTTATGTATGTAGGCTGAATCTTTCAAAGTTTATATCTTGCACTTTTTTGATGTTCTTGACCATTCCTTTGTGTTATTTATGTGGAAGTTTGCTTTTTCATAAAAGTATAATATTTACACTCATACATACAATTGCATTGGGTTTTATAACTTGTTTATAAAACCCACTAAGGGTTTAACCCACATTAAAAGGCCTTTAAGGGCTCACATTTCAAAAACCCTTTCAAAAAAGCTTTCTCTTTTTTAGAACCATAAAAAAAATAATATTTTGCTATTCACTCATTGATGATATGTAAGTTTAATATTCATTGATGATATCTAACTGTCAATCAAAGGTATTAATTTTTCTTAGTAAGTCCAAAATATTCATGTCACTAGATCTTATCTCCAAGTAGATCAACTCATAATGGTTATTGCTTGGATGGATATTTAGGATTGGGGCAAGAACACCTCATTTTAAAAAAAAATTATTAGTGAACCTCAGTACTATAGGATAAATGAACCTGAATAAGTCATTATCCATCGGCTGTTGTTGCAAAACAAACTATTTAGCAACGATTCCTCCTAGGATTTTGGCTGGGTTTAATAAGCCTAATAAAGTCCCACCTAATTATTCATTAACATGGTTTGATAGACTATTAATAGTCACAAGTCACAATCAAGAGTAAATGGTTATAGATTTGTCAACTTACCAAGCAATTATAAGTGGCAAAGAAGACATGGACTTTAAAATAATAGGCTTAAATCCACTCGTCCACTCAGAGTTTAGCTCATTGTAATATGCCTATTCTCATCAATATAGATAAAATCACTGGTATTAGACACAACAAGCCATTAGAAATAGAACATAAGCAGTAATGTAGCTTACATTAGGTAGGATACTTTAGAGTGACAATATTTTTCTTTTAGCACAACCAATTCCTTACCTTAGAATTCTGAAGATCAGTTAGGGTTTTCTAATGACTATAATAGGTGATGACTCCTTTTCGACATAAAGTTTTTCCCCCTCTTTGAACACAAAAAGCCTTTTCTCTTCTAGAAAAAAAGCGAGTAACCGCAATGTCAGGTGTGATAAAGGGGTTTCATCAATTTATTATGAAAAAAAAAGACAAAGTTTCACCATACTCCAAAAAAAAAAATCAAAATTCTTCAATGTTAAGATCCATCCACAGTAGAGCGTAAGCAATCAAGGTTGTTAAAAATGCATTTTTAACACAACATAGAAAATACAATGTAAACATGGATCTTAAAATCAGAAAACCATAAGTAATTTTTTTTAAAATATTTTCATGGCTTAATTACAAGAAAGGAAATTCTCTTAAACTTTAAATCAACAAGTTTCAACAGGAGTATACATACAAAGAATCAAAATACAAACATGTTTATGATTCTATTTTGTCAACACACTTATACCAAGCCCTAAGTTCAGAAAAAATACATATTTTAGTCTTATAAGATTAAGGAATACTGCTATTCCCGAATTAGATATAGGATCATTCAATCATGGTTGTGCCCCCAAAGGTTATGAATTCTAAGGAAGTAAAAATAAGAAAGTACTAAAAAACTTGGATGTTGGTTGAATAGATATAGTTAGACTTAAAACTTAGATCCTTAACTTACTTTAGAACAAGTAATTTATGACACATCATGGCCAACTATCAGAAAAACGATAAATATAACTGACACATTTTCATGTTCCATAAGGTTCTCAACATAACATGATAGGAAGACAATTCCAATACCCGAATACTATCAATTAAGGTATACTCTCTAATTGAATTAAACCGATAATCTTAATTGGATAAAATTGGAAAACCTTTCCAACTCAATTGCACTTTAACATTTCTCAAAACACTTGATGCCTTAACATAAAAAAAAGATAAACTACTAAATAAAAATTGAAAGAAAATAGTAGTAAAACAAATATTCTATCCTCTACATTTCATCTTCGATAATGAAAAAAGAAACTCCATCTTTGATTCTTGATTTCTAGTGCTGATAATTACTAACATATATTAATGATTATTGATTATTGGGTTAGGCCTGATCTGCCCATGAGGGATGAGCCTAGTCCAAGTATTTAGAGGATTTACTAAAAGAAGTAATTGTTTTCTCTACCTATATATATATATATATATATATATATATATATATATATATATATATATATAGGGACATAACCTATATGAAAAGGTAAGTTTTCATTGTTGAAAGAATATAGTTCTCTCTTTCTCTTCTCCCTTCTTAGACTCTCTGTATTAACTTGATAAGATTTACAAAGACGTTCATATTGTGGAATATCACTTTGGTTCTAGTAATTAAAGTGGCACTAAAGTAATTGATTCAAGGACAAGAAAGTGAATTCTCACGTCACAACTAAGTTTCCTTTGAATTCTACATTGGTATTAGAGCCATGGTTTTAATATCTTTTTTTTTGCAATACATATGTTACTACATATACGTTAGTTGTACATTCTATGTTGAAAGAATGCTTCCGTTGAGTCTTGGATTTACAAAACTTTATTTGATGTATTGTCATTCAAATTTAATAAAGTGTATTGGAGAATGAATAATTATAATTTGGTTAGGATTTTGTCTTTGCTATCATTAATTAGAAAAACCCTTCTATCAAATAAATGATAGTTATGTAACTGCCATTTATTAATTAATTAAAAAAAACATGAGAACACATATAGATTTAGTAGTTGAGAAAAAAAAATATATGCGAGAGGCAATTAATATTGATTAATCATGGTGCAAATTTAGCTTTTAACAAAAACAAAAAAAAAAATGATACATGCCTTAATTAAATATTGATTATAATATTTATGTTCTTTTGGAATATTTTTGATGTAGTGAATATACAACAACAAATTGATCATTTATTAGGTTATACAAAATTCAAGAGCACATTGATTATATGTATCATTGGATGAGTAGACTGGCTATGAGTGGTGTTTATGAATTCTATATGGAACATCAAATGTTAATCATTCTCAATTCTCTGCCTGAGGAATGGATATTGGTGCGACTATCATTGACATAGAGGTTAGAATCCTTAGATTTCAATAATCTTGTTGATGAAATGCTGTTTAAGAGGGAACGTCAGTATACTGAAAAAGGTATACGACAAACTGGAAGAAGTGCAGGTCGTTTGGATGCTGCTGCTAAATTCATTCCATGGTTAGAGCAGAATGAACTTTGAGGAGATGAATTTGATGAAGTAGATGATGTAATTGGAGACCCTCCTTATGTACCTATAATAAAAAAATAATTCTGAAATTTATTATTTTTAATTTTGTATTTTTTTATTTCAGTATTGTTTTTGTTAAGATAATTGATTGTTTATTTTGAACTGTATATTTTTTGTAATTTAAGTTTTAATTACATTATATGCATGTATATGAAAATATCTGTAATTTGATTAGTGAGAGTTGTTAGTTGAAACTAATAACTATAATTTTGCACTCATTTAAATTTCCAATGATAATTAGACTATACAAATAGAAATTAATTAAGTGTTTAACATTATTTTCATTTCTATTGTATGTGTTAGATTATTATTTGTTTAATTTAGAATGGAGTGACAATAAATGTCATTTAAATTATACTAGATACTAATATTTGTAATTAGTGTCAATAACGCTTAATATGACTGCATCTAAGAGTATTATTGCTGATTTGAACCATGTAGACAAACTAAGTGAAAAGAATTATGATGTTTGACATCATAAGATTGAGTATCTCCTAGAAGAACAAGAAATAATGGAAAATCACACATCTGATGGCTGAACCTAAGTAAGGAAACACTGCTCAACACAGGCTTGATATGTAAGCATATCAAACCTATAAGTGCAAGGATCATGTAGCTCGCATTTTGAGTAGCATAAGAAATGATATAATACTGTATTTTGAAAGGCATCGTTCAACCTAATTAGTTTGGGGTGCAGTGAAGATTCAGTATGGGGGAACCTCAACTACTAGACTTCGTCAGTTAACCCTTAAATTAATGGTTATAAGAAGTGCCAAAATCAAATGATGACGCAACATCTTACAGTCATATCTAATATGATCAGTGAATTAAAGGATACTGGACATGAGATGATTGATGAACAACAACTCCAAGCTGTTATCCACTCTTTGCTAAGCAATTGAGAACACATGCATATTAACCTTACCCATAATGACAACATCAAGACATTTGATGATATTGCTCGTCATGTCAAGCTTGAAGAAGATCAACTTCACATTTAAAAGCCTATAAACGAGGCTTTCATATAAGATGTGAGCAGCATATGACTCTAAATATAAAAGGAGTAAGGGTAAGGGTCCTAAATATGGCAAGAGAGGAATAAAAGCAAGTAGTAGTGGACATAAACGCAAGCGTGGGAAACATGGCGGTAAGAGAGGCTAGAATACGAATTATTTCAATTGTGGTAAACCTGATCTCTTTGCTCATGATTGCACTGAGCCAAAGATAATGTTTAACCACACTCATCCCTCTAACTTATACGTTAGCAGTTGTTTAATGCTTGCTGAATCTATTCCTTTTTGAACTATAGACTTAGGAGCAACCGACCATATAACAAGGGATCAAACAACTTTTATGGAATTTTATCTTTATGATGTACTTTATGCTCCATAAGTTCGATGAAATCTTGTGTCTATTCTTGCTTTACTACATTAGGCTTTTCTATTGTGTTTGTTGGTTATTGTGTGAAAATATATCTGGATAATATTTTTATGGTTCTGGTTTTGTATTAAATGGTTTTATGGTGTTAGACACCGTTAATGTATCTATTAATGATGATGCTTCTATTTATGTTGTTCAAAATTCCAGCACTACTAATAATAGTGATATCATAATTTGATATGCTAGATTAGGACACATTGGGCAAGACCGATTACATAGATTGACAAGAGCTGATCTTTTAGGATCACTTACCAAAAAGAAATTGCCCGTATATGAGTATTGCCTTGCTAGAAAAGCAATTAGATTACCATTTAGCAAAGCTAAAAGAGCCAGTAGTCAATTACAACTTATTCATTTAGACATTTGTGGCCTAATGAATGTGAGGGCAAGACATGAAGAAAATTATTTCATCACATTTATAGATGATTTCACACGATTTGATCATGTTTAATTGATCTCACATAAGTCTAAAACATTGGATTGCTTCATTCAATACACCAATCTGGTGGAGAATAAACTAAACACCAAGATCATAGCTTTAAGAACTGATCGAGGACGTGAATACCTATCCAAACAATTTAAAACTTTTTATGATGAAAATGGTATAGCTAGACAACTAACTATTCCTTATACTTCACAACAAAATGGTATAGCAGAAAGCGAAGCTGTAGTGAGAGAAGCTCTTGGGTAGAGAAAGAAGGTTCCTTTTCACTGTGGCAACGTTTCCTCTCTCGGTCGACGCCTTTCGTTTCTTTCTTCTAGTATTTCAGAAGAGACGACTGTCGTCTCTCTCTGTTTTGTTCTCTTACCGAATCATTCTAGGTTCCTATGACGAAATCAAAGAAGAAAACTTTGTTGCTTGATTTTGCTCAGCAAGATTGTTCCTTACAATCTTCTCGACCTATGGCTGGTTCCTGTTGCGATGTCGCAGTTGCACAAATTAATTACCCTAGCTTCAATAAACAACACATAATATAGTATAGAGCAAGCAAGGGGTCGATCCCACGAGGAAGGTTCAAGTCAGATTTTTATGCTAGATGATATGCAACATGGGTTTTTTTGAAGTTAACTATGCTATGCAATAGTAAACAGAATGAAACAATCAATGCTAAATCAAAGAAAACCGAAATTTATCAAGAAAAATAAACCTGATCGCAAGTAAACGTTCACCTACAGAAATCATAACTGATTATGGAAATGAAACGTCAATTTATACTCTGAATACTTATATTTTCTTATGTTGATTAGTTAACAGATCCGCTGTATAACTAATCTTAACCATCAAACAACCACAGTGTCTGCACTAGTGATTTAATTCAATGGCAGCCTTAAGAACTAGATGAGTTGATTAATCTAGACAACATAACTGTCTATAGTCCATGTTTGATTTGATCAATCGAATGTTCTTCTTAAGATTATTAATCTAGATCTGCCACAATTATTAATCTCATTTGCTTCACAAGTTTATATACCACAACTCCGGTTTGATAGCAAACTTAGCAATAAATTGTTCACAATAATAACTTAGAGTCCGCTTTAGCAATTAAAATAAACAATCATAGAAAATAAGTATAGGAGAACAAACATACCCATTCATCATATAAATTGAAAAGAAAAGCTAAAATAAATCTCACAGTTCTTGAAATCTGAAGGTTTCTGTATCCTTGCAACCAAGAAAAAAAGTTTAGCCTTTCATATGTCTTAAACAATTAATAAAAAAGAAAGAAGAAAGCATGATTTCGGGTTCTGTTAGAGAAAGGTGCGTTTTTTCTCTCTTAGCTAGCCGTCCCCTCTTTCCCTTCTCTCTTTCTTTTTATATCCTAAGAAGCCCTAATCCCTTTTCTATAAAATAGTCGTTTCCTAAGTAGACAATTTACATTTAAGTATTTCAATAACTATTTTCCTAAAAAAGAAGAAATAGTCTCACATAAAATCTTCAAGCTTTGAATTTTGACTTACAGGAGCCAAATTGCTAAAATAAAGACTTGGAAGTTGGTTTGGATACTTTAGGACATAATTTGGGCTTGTTTCTTCACAAAACTTGTATGCTTGCAGAATTCAAGTTATGGATGTTAGCTTTCTAATGCCACTGGAATCACTTCATTTCTACTTCTAGAGCTCAAGCTCTGCACAAAACATCAATCAGAGGTCAAATATGCCAATTATCTCCAATTTACTTCTTTTTGAATCTTACATCCAAAACTGCCTTTAAAACATAAAACAAAGAATATCAAGGCATTTTATATATAAAACATATGCAAAATACTAGGTAAATACGGGTAAAACTATCAAATAATATGGTTGTATCAATTCCCCCCGTGGTGTTAGGGCTCAGAATCGGGGCAAATCTCCTGCCATGCAGGATAAGCTGGCTCCTGCCCTAGCATCACCCACCCTAGCTCCTTCTAGTGTTGGCCTTGAAGGGGTTGGCCAAACCTCCCGACCATCGTTTGATTCTTCTCGTGGTATTACGGCTCAGAATCAAGGCAAATTCCTTAACATGCAGGATAAGCAAGCTCCTGTTCTAGCATCACCTTCTCGTACACCTTGTTTTGGGCTTGATGAGGTTGGTCCTGATGCTGTACAGTCAGGTCATCCTTCTGGTGCTACTCTGTCTGGGTCTGGTTTCACGAGTCCTAACCTAGTGTCTGTTGAAACCTGTTCAGATGCTGAAGCTGATTCTTCCCTTCCCTCTAGCACTAGTTGTGGGCATTCTCCTGGCCCTAAACAGAGTGCCTTAGTTCCTCAACCTTTTGGGGTTCCTCTTTCATCTGGTGTTGATTCTCCATGCATTCCTCTTCCTATAAAAGATGCTTCTGGAAGTGCCCTTTATGGTGAACATGGTCGAGCTTCTGCTGACCCCCCACCAGGTACATGTAAACCATCTGTTGATGCTTGGGGTGAGACTCCGTCTCTAGTTCATTAACCTGATTTTAACTATGTTATATCTTGTCCCCTGCTAGATGATGATTTAGGTAGCAACAAGGATTTGTGGAAATAATGCATTATTGGTTATGTTAATGGGAAATTTCTTGGATCTACTGCTTTGAACAACCTCATTTCTAGTTCCTGGAAATTAGCTAAGCTAACTATGTATGATTCTGGATGGCTAATTTACACATTCTCTTCTGAAGCTGATAAGCTTGCAGTTCTAAGTGGTAGTCCTGATTATGTTTTTGGACGACCTCTGGTCTTGAAGTCTATGCCCGAATACTTTGATTTTGCTGCTACTGATATGTCCAGGGTGCCGGTTTGGGTCAAATTCCCTAATCTCCCTTTTAAGTGTTGGTCTCCAACTTGTTTGTCTAAGATTACTAGTGTGATTGGTAAACCTATTCATTGTGATATGCTCACCACTTCTGTGTCTAGGTTGTCTTATGCTAGAGTGCTCATAGAGGTGGATTTGCTTGTTGAACTACCTAATTCCATCAATATTGTTTTGCCTAATGGAATGCCTTTGTTGAAACTAGTTGTATATAAGACCATCCCTCGGTTTTGCAAGCATTGTCGGGTTCTTGGTCATATTGATTCTATATGCACCAGAGTTGGTGGTAATAAGTGAAAGAAGCACACTTATGTAGCTTCCACTCCTATGAAGCTTTATTGGATTTCTGGTTGTTCTAGCTCTATCCCTTTTACAAAGACAGTTGTTGTGGAACAACAGTAGGTCTGTAATGGCAAGTCTCCTGGTGAGCCATGTATGGACCCTATGTGTAATAGCCCGACTTTTCAAGCCCGAAACAACAATAATTTTTTTTTTGTACTTGACACACATCGTGTTGGAAATCGGCGAACCTGTTCACTCACATCATCAAGATACAATCCATACATCAACAACAATTAACATTTCATTTAAAAGTGATTCTTACATAAACACATAATATTATGTTTGCATAATTAGAAGTTCATATTAAAAATATACATGCATAGACATGAGTTTGTATTCTATCCTACAAGTAGTCATCACGAATTTAAACAAAAAGGATCTAATAATAGTTCTACATTCAGTGCATTGATTCATTTAAAATACATCATGATTTAGAATGCAACTACATGATTCCTTGCAAAAGTAAGTTCCCATATATTGGTTTTCCTAGGCACCTTGTTGGTGTGATGTCCCTGTTGCAGTACAAAAACATTTATAAGAATGCAACTACTCAATAATAATAATGATAAGAAACGGTCTGACAGTTTAATGAAGTATTAACATTGTCTCATGTTTGAAGCGTGACACTTGTAGTTCCTTCATGTTTCTAGTATAAACAACTTGTAGTGCATATAGATGCACCAATTCTTGCAATAAGTCATAATCTTATTCTGGCCATCCTCTCAAGGCATCATTTACGGAGGTTAACCGTTCACTCACCCCGGCCATCCACTTCGAATGCCATCAGCCAAAACTAATCAACCGTTTGTCCCGGTCATCCCTTTGGATGCCATTAGCCGAAGCTAATCATTCATTTGTTTCAGTCATCCTTCGGATGCCATTAGCCGAAGCTAATCATTCATTTGTTTCGATCATCCATTCGGATGCTATTAGCCGAAGCTAATCAATTGTTTGTCCCGGTCATCTATTTGGATGCTATTAGCCGAAGCTAATCATCCACTTGTCAACATTTAAACATTTGGCAATCTAATATCTAAATTAACACAATACAGTAACATTCATGATAAGGTATTTCATTGTTCAAGGTCATCTCTTCAGATGCAATTAGCCAAAGCTAATCAATCATTTGTCAATATTTAAGCATTTGACAATCTGATATCTGAATTAACACAATACGGTAATATTCATGATAAGGTATTTCTTTATTAAACGTTATTAAAAAGGAAGGTGAAAGTCACCTACCTGCAATTGAAGCTCTACTCGTGCTCTACTGTTGCTGCTGTTGCACCATACCGGTGGTCCCTCCTGCAGTCTAAGGCTCATCTCATAAATTTTCCTCATTCAAGGTTATGTTTTATAATAATCATATCAATAACTAATAGATCTTTCTTTCAATCATTTATTTCTTTATACTTTATGTTTTTCTCATTACACCCATTAATTTTGTCATCCTGTATCCAACCATAGTTATCATTCCTTTCTTTATATTTGAACTGTTACTGTCCGACCTCTTCTCAGATTTTTAACTATATCTAGATTTATAAAACTTCATTTTAGGCGAGATTGGTTTCATTGGAAAGCTAAGACACGAAGCTACAAGTTCTATGAGAAAGGAGAACCCAGATCTGCCTCTAAGATAGTAAAAAATAATCATCAAGAAACATTGGACTATTACTGTCTTGATATCGAACTGTTACTATCCAACCTCTCCTTAGATTTTTAACTATATCTAGAGTTATAGAACTCCATTTCAGGTGAGATTGGTCTCGTTAGAAAGCTAAGACACGAGGCTACAAGTTCTATGAGCAAGAAGAACCCAGTTCTGCCTTTAAGACAATCAAAATTGCTAATCAATTAATCAGTTCTACTGCCTTACAGAGTCAGTGATGACCCAGTCTCGGTTGGTAACCCATAACTGGAGTTCTACAGCTCCAAATTAAGCAAGACCGACTTCTTTAGTTAGCTAACATCCAAGACTACAATTACTATGAAGAAACTTGATCCTAATTCCCTCATCCTCCTATTCGAATTCTCTCTAAAAGTCAGGAGACGAATCTGTCCAGATTCATCAACCTTTCCATTTACACACAACATTTACAATTTAACTTTTTATCTTCTATCTCAACCCCTAGCCATATCACATACTGTTTAAGAGTGTCAAAAAATATCTTTTTAAGAGCTAATTTATCTTATTTATTTCAAGCTTCAACCTTTAAAGCATAATTGACCGAAAGCATGGCTTTAAGCAACCAAGAGTTCCTTCACTATTTTCATGATAATTTCATTAAATTCACACAAAACCAATTTTGACAACAGTTTCAATCAACCATAAATAACAAACAAATAATATTCCAAACAATCCATATGGTCAAGTTATAATGCATTATTACGAGTATAACATATCCAAATATCAACTTCATCAAATGGTGAAATTTTTAGGAATATGGGTTTAACCGAACTGACCTTAAACTTGTAGTCCTACTATGCGAGATGCACAATTTCTATACCGAGTGTTTGTTTTTAATCTCCATCGTTCAGAATCTGGAAAGCATCAGTAAGAACAACATATCCAAATTATAGCCTGATCCGACGATAGCTGAAGGAGAAAACAGTCGGCGACAAAGACTGTCCAGAAGTGTATTTTCACATAAATTGTCCTCCCATGATATCTCTTAAATGGGGTCTGAAATAGAAGATCCCTCCGGTGAAACTATACACGACATGGAAGAGAACAACATAACTCAATATCGTTCTAATCCAACGGTGGAAGGTGGAGTTATAGCTATCAGATTTTATGCAATCAATATGTCTTCTCTCCAGCCCCTCTCTAAACTCTCTTTTGCGATTGCCAGTCACTCCAAGAGAAAAATAAAATGATATTTATAGTGCTATCATCTTGTTAATTGCACATTTATCCCCACCCCTTTTTATCTTTTGTACATAAACTCATAACCTTCTGTTATTTGAATATTGACTTCTTTTGGTCTTATATATTCATTTTGTTCCCACAAATGTTTTTCTTTTAAAAAATTTAGTAATATTCACTTTCATTTCATTTATTTTTTAATTTTTATCTTGATTTAGGTTTCTTAATTTTATTTAACCCATTTTACTATTTGTTAAATTTCTCATAATTTAATAACCTAGAAAAATTATAACCGGGGATTTACACTATGTGTGCTGAAGTGGCAGCTGTGGTTGATAGTTGGGCTAAAATCCCTGGCCGTAAGAAAGACAAACTCACTGAAGTTGGTCAAGCATTACCTGCCCCCTTACACTGTGCCTTGTGCTCCTTCGAATATAGTGCATGTTATTGATGATTCTTTGCAGGATGTGGTTATAGATTAATGATAATATATGGTAGTATTTATCTATGACATATTAATGTATTCTAGCTCTTATATGGAACATGAGCAACATCTGAAGAATGTATAACAAATTTTGAGGGAGAATAAACTATATGCGAAACTGGAAAAATATGAGTTTTGGCTAAAATAAGTATTTTTGGGGCATGTTATCACAGCAGAAAGAATGTTGGTGGATCAAAGAAAGGTGGATACTTTTTTGAAATGGGAAAGACTTGCCAATATGACAAAAATCCAGAGTTTTTTGGGTCTCACGGGATATTATAGGAGATTTATTGAGGGTTTTTCTACAATAGCATCATCCTCGACCAAGTTAACTTGTAAAAAAGTAAGGCTTGTTTGGTCGAAAGAATATGAGGAGAGCTTCCAAGAATTGAAGAAAAGACTCACTTCTGCTACGGTGTTGGCCTTTCCTTCAGGGACAGAAGGATTTGTTGTGTATAATGATGCTTTTAAGAAAGGTCTGGGATGTGTATTGATGAAACATTGACGAGTAATTGCTTATGCCTCAAGGTAGCTAAAGCTATATGAGGTAAATTATCTAGTACATGATCTAGAACTTGTAGCGATGGTGTTTGCCTTATGGGTATGGAGGCATTATCTATACGGGCCACAAGTCCAAATCTTTACTGACCATAAGAGTTTGAAGTATTTGATGTCGTAAATATGCGATAAAGAAGATGAATGGAGTTGATAAAGGACTATGATTGTGTGATTGACTATCATCCTAGTAAGGCTAATGTAGTAGTAGATTCTTTTAGCCGAAAAGGAAAGACGGTGGTAAATGATGTAGAGGTTAG
>Ga0325414_1000498_pt1 | contig 32190 bp, 25 predicted proteins | sample PopdelMetagenome_8_FD_206183 | JGI IMG/M metagenome (GOLD analysis project Ga0325414, IMG submission 206183) | Populus deltoides microbial communities from Bellville, Georgia, United States - Leaf-PdKOR-R3 | ecosystem: Host-associated > Plants > Phyllosphere > Phylloplane/Leaf | place: USA... | reverse complement strand
GTTTGTGTGAGGCCAATTATATGGCTAATAATTTTGTAAAATAAGATGTGAGAAGAACATATACGTCTTCGTAGCTTGAATTTAAGAGTTAGTTTTGGATATACTCGAGAGTTTATTTTAAACAACTGTATGGTGATTTGGTTTCAATTGTCTTTATATTTTACATAATTTTTGTATTTGTCTTGATTAGGTGTTGTTATGCTCACTACTAGAAAATCTACGAATATAAACAGAAACACCGACGGATGAATTCCATCGGTATATTGTAGTAATTTTTACCGACCGAATTTTTTCTATTGCTAATTTCATCGGTATTTACTGACGGAAATATGTTGTCGGTATATACCAAGGGAATCCCAGTCGGAATGAAGGAAAAAAAAATCCAAATAGTTTGATGACGTTTAAGTTTTTACATACCCTATTATCGACGGAATTACAATGGGATTCAAACAGGCAAACCGTATAGTGACGTGCCATTTATACCGACAGAATTGCCAACAGAGTCACCGTCGGAATAATTCTGTTGGTAAATCTATCGGTAATAGTTAATATATAACCTGCCGCTCGACCCTCCTCTCTCCCCTCCCTTATTTCTACTTCTTCCTTAAAAAACCTCTGCAACAAAACAGCTCCCCCCACCCCCCCAACATCCCCCTCGTCTCAACACAACTCATCCTTTCACAACTTTTTCAGTCACAACAACACTCTATTAGACAACATTTGTGTTCTGATTGAAATTTTATTGTAGATTTTCCATCTTAAGTAAGCAAATCTATCATTTTTTTTAAATTCGAACACAATTTTAAAATGTTAATTTTTTTATTGCATATTTCTGTAGTATATGTATTTTATTTAAGTGTTTACTTGTTTTATTGTTTTTTCTCAAACAAAGTTGTTGTATGGATTTATGATTTTGTACATGTTATGATTTGTTTTAGATTTTATAAAATTATATTTGTTTGTAAATTATTGAAACTTATCAAATTACCGACTTAGGTGTGTTGTGATGAAATAAATAATAGGTCCGTTTTATATATTTGTCAATTTTATTGCCGAGTTGTAATTTTTGTAAATGTGTACAAATTTTTGTATGTACGTAGATAATTAATAATGAATTAAAAAAAGTATTAAAGTAGGTTTAATAATCTTGAGTTAAACCAATATTTTTTCAAATTTATTTAGTTAACATAGTTAATTAATACTTGTTGTCATCATTATTTGATATAGATTCGATAGAAGTGATGAACAATCATTCATAGATTTATCAAGATTCACCCAATGATTACGGATGATGGATTAGTGTAATGGGGTTTAGGGTTTTATTAATTACACAACATTTAATCATTTGTTCCTCACAAGATCATGGTAGAAAGAATGGCTGGGTCAACTTAGTGCTAGCAACGTGCATGGAGTTGTAGATGACAACACTAATCCTTATAGAACTATGGTTATGGATGCGATGGAAATGAATCAGAGCAATGTCGGTCAATGTTCAATCATAGATGAAGAACCTAATGCAGATGCGACTATATTTTTTGATCTTTTGAAAGATTCTAATGAACCATTATGGGATGATTGCACAAATCCTAGTAAATTATCAGTCGTTGCACATATGTTTACCATCAAATCAGATTATAAGGTGAGAGAAGCTGGTTATGAAAAAATTGTTGAATGAGCGAGAAGCATTTTACCTGAAGCGAACAGACTAAAAGAAAACTTCTATATTGCTAAGTCCATGATGAAAACTCTTGGTCCAGGATACCAGAAAATTAACATGTGTCCAAACTTCTACATGTTGTATTACCTTGAAAATACTGAGCTGATCGAATACAAGACATGTGGGCATTCTCACTATAAACCCAGAACTAACAAGTGAAGGATTTTTGTCACACATAAAAAACTTAGATACTTTCCAATCACATATAGACTGTAAAGGTTATTCATATCATCAAAGACTGCTGAGCACATGACATGTCACCAATCACATGATGTAGTGGATGGAGTGATGGTGCACCCTTCCGACGGTAAAGCATGGAAACATTTTAACAATATGCATCCTTACTTTTTAGTTGAATCATGAAACGTGAGAAGTGAACTATTCCCCTCCCCTAGACACTGTTCATAGAACATCACACCAATAAAATTATCGACGGTTTGTGTTCATCGGTGTATTTCAGAGGCGAAGGGAATTGTTTCCCTCCCCTGGGCACTGTTCATGAAACATCACACCGATGGTCTGTCCGTTAATGTGTTCCAAAGATAAAGGGAACTGTTCGCTTCACATATCGATGATGGCAATTAAACTTTACTAACTGAGTGGTAGGTTTTCCGACAGAATCATCGATGGACAGCGAATTCCAACGTGTTGGTAATTAATGTATCTCTAACAGTTTACTATTTATTATTTTACCGACGAAATCATGAACGGACTGAAAAAAATCTAGAGGGGTTTTTGAAATTTTTAGTGCGAAATGAAAATTTTAAGGGGACATTATCAAGGGAATCATCGATAAACAATTTAAAAATAATAATATTTAATAGTCTGTTGGTAATTTCATCCATAAAATCTAGTATAAAAACTCCACGAGCGCACCAGGCCTTCATTTTATTCGGTTGGCTTAAAAACATTGCTCTTCGTTTTATTCTCTAATTTTTCAATTTTATATTTCAAATATTAAGGCTACAAATTAAACCTCATTTCTTTTAACACAATCAAAAGGTATTTGTGGTGAATGTTTTGACATATTTTCTTCTCATTTTTCTTCTTTTCTTTAGTTTATTAATAATGTATTTGTTTTTGTTTTTTTTATATAACACATAGTTCAACTCTGAAACTAAGCACGCCATTAAGGTGAGAATTTTTCATACCTAAGGTCTAAATTTGTTTTTGTATTGTTTTTTCTTTTTTTTTGTCTATGTTTTTGTCTATATTGCAATAATGTTTTATTATTTTGTTGAATTTTAATTGTTATTGTCAAATTTGTTGTTCAATATAAATTGAATATATAGGATTAAATTTAATTACAAAAAATTCTTGTCAATTTAGGATTAAAAATATTATCATGTAGAAAATGAGAATTTTCTATAAAATTGAATTATTCAAAATTATTGGTAGAAATTAAATAAAATCAATTTGTTTGTAGCATATATGTTGTCTATTTGTAGGACAAAAATTTTTAGGTAGTTTCTAGTATAGGAAAGGTGCTGCCGAATTTTTAAAAAAAAAATTAAAATTTTTTATCCAAATATTTATCAAATTTGTGTAGATGCATATGAGAAAATCAAGTTCACGTCGTGAGCACATGATTGCAGCTAGTTCTTCTAGCAGCGATGATGACAATAATGTGTCATTAGGTGCCGACCAAGAAGAGACTTGAAGCACGTACATCAACTCACGACACTACCTTTTCAAGTGTGGTTCCACAACGTAAAAGAGGTATCCCTTCATAGTAGGATCCATTCAACTGCAAGGATGAGGTGCATTGGAAAGACGACCTTTCAATGCAAGTTTGTTTTGCTTTGAGTTGGCTTATATTTAACAATTTATGAACAAATAATATTTCATTAAAATTATCAATTTTCAGGTTCACAAACATTGAGGCTGCCCGAATGATAACATCGACATTTAAATTGTCAATGGAAATTCTATTGTTTCAATGGAGTCAGGTTTCCAAACATCCTGATTGGAAGTCACAGGTCGATGCATGGTTTACAAGATTTAAGGTTAGTGTTAACTTAAAATATTTACTATTTTTTATGTTAATTCCTTTACTTTATTGAAATTATTGAATTTTTTTTATATATAAATGTTTATTGCAAGGCTAAATTTGAGTGGGATAAAGCAAATGATAATGTTGCGAGTGAGGTTTGAGAGAATCACGTTGCAACTAGGTAACATAAAAAATAATATGATAATTTTTTTTGAATTTTAAATATTAAAATTTTATTTGTCATTAACTCATTTATAATATGTTTGAATCATATAGGTTGCATGATATTTGGTATGAGACAAATCAAAAAAATATACCAAAGAAAACTCTACTAGGCTGGAATGACATGACGGTTTAGAAGGATTTCAAGCTGCCATACATCCCAGATAATTTATGCAGCACGTGATGTCCGAGCATTTCACATGATGCTCACAGTCTGGTGCGAGGAACCAGAGCATGTAAATTCATGGTTTAGTTACCACGCACACCGGCGACTTTGTTCTGTTTATTTCGCATGCGAAGTGAATGGTAAGAGTTATTTTAATCACAACTATTTTTAATTATTATTTTTATTTATAAATATATTTAACTGACAATAATTTTTTCTTTCAGACTATGATTCTTGGACGTGAGCCAAACCTAATAGAGCTTTTTGTGAAGATGCGCGTGCGGAGTGAAAACTGCCAAAAAGAGGTGCAGTAGTTCATCAACAATCGAGCTCAACACTTTATGGTATGTTTGTTGAACCATTATCAATCATAAGTTATTATTTTCTTGAATTTGATGATTTCATTTTTTATTTCTAGGAGACATATAACAGTTGATTGAAGGAGAGATACAGGGACAATTCTTCGACCCACTTGGATTTTGATCTGGATTTGTGGATGGAAACAGAATTGTCTGGTGGACCCAATAGAAATTGAGTGTATGGACTCTCCAATACTACAACCGAGAACTTGCGGATGGCTTGTAGTGTTTCAATCGTTGGGAGGTTGCAATCGATATCGAGCACTTAGTCTCTGGAGTTCGCGGCCTTGTTATAGCAAGGAGTGCAAGAACATACAACCCATCTAAATAAAAAAAATATGAATGACTCTTTGCGGATTATAAAGAACTCCTCCGAATGGTTATGGATATTAGATCACAAATTGGTGATACACGTGCACCTCCTTATTGGCTCTATGGTCTCGAGAATGACTAGTCTCCTCCTTCAGCACAACCTTTGTTTTAGTTTCATTGTATTTGAATGTATAAATTTGTAATACATATTTGGCTTTCATATTAAGATAATTTATTTTTGCATACTTGAATTTTATACAAATTTAATTTTTTTAAAATTATTTTCTTTTTCTAGTTAATAGATTTTTTTAAAATAGATTTTTTAATTATTATGGACGGAGTTACCAATAGACTCATTTAAAAGTATCTATATATTAGTTCCAAATATTTTTTTATATCTCAACTTATGATAACAATACTTTTTTTCATAAAAAAAAAAAGAACACCAAATATACTACCCTCAACAATTATAATTAATGTCCAGTGTTAATAGAGCATCAACCATGAATATTTAATAACAATTTTTTGATTAAATAAGAATATCATAATTATAACCACTTTATAATTTCATTTGCAAAATATTTTTATCCGAAGAACTTTATATTTACTCTAAACTCAATTAAAAAAATTGTTAATAATAAATATATCTTATATAAATAAAATAAATATTACATATATGATAAGAATCATGTCTTGTGTTTTAAATTACATAAAAAATTCGGTAAAAAACTAGAGGAAGTATGAAAAGATGGGCAAGATATGATTTTGGTTGCGTAAAGAATTTTTATAACTCAATTTAATAGTTTTTTTTAAACTATTTTTTTACCTTAATGACTAAAATCTAACATATATGTAAAATATGTTTAAATTTAGACATAACAAGAAGAAGTATTTAACATTATGTTTGAATAAACACGAAGTATTTTATTATAGATGCAAAAAGCAAGGCCGTCGACCTGCGCTCCTTCTAGTTGACCCCTAATCCATGGCGAGGGCTAGGCGGTGGGAAATGGCCAAATGGGGCTCGTCGGTGGGGCACCACGAGTACGCCACTGACAAATGAGTGGCCCTTCTAGTCCACGAGAGGTGGCTGCCAATCTTGTTTTTGTTCATTTCCTAGTTGATCTTTTTTGAATTAAAATCCAACTACGTGGTGCTGTGTTAGCAACCCGGGAAGGCCTCACTACATACCAACCTCATCACTGTCTGGCTACGAAGCAGAATGCATGGTTAGTTCTTTTCTAATCTCAGAAGAAAAAAGAAGCAAGTGTTGATCTCTAATAAATCATGGTGTGATGTACGTGCTGCCATAAATGCTTCATGCCAACCCATGTATATCATCGTTGCTCTGTTAATTAATTTATTATTCTTACTATTATTATCAACAACCAAAGGCAAATCACTCTTCCTTTCCTTAAAAAACTATTATTTATTGTAATAATATCCTTTTCTTTCTTCTAATTTTATTATTTACTATTAAATTTATTAGTGATTGAACTTCATAATTTATTTTAATTATTTTTTTACGAGATTATCATAGTTTCATAACTCGAGTTAAAAGTTTTACAGGTTAAACCGACTAACTCGAGTTTTTTTATTCTTTTTATAATTAAATTATTTTTTTAATTTTATCATTCATCATTTAGATTGATTGAGAATAAAACTTTACAAATTTGTTTCAGTTTACTTTCTATGAGGTTATATCAATCTCATACCCTAAGTCAAGGGTTTGACTGGTTATACCGAGTTGACGTAAGTTTTTTTTTTTAATTGATTTTTTTTCAATTTTATCATTTAATTCCCCTCCTGACAAAGTACTGTTCATTGGAATAATACTTTTTTTTCATCATTTAACATTAGATTTATTGAAGATTGAGTTTCATAATTCATTTCGATTTACTTTCTATAAGGTTATTCTAGTTTAATGACCTGATTCACGAGTTTTGGAGGTTAATTCAAGTTTGTTTTTTGCTTTTTTGTAATTGGATTCTTTTCCAATTTTATCTTTGACCATTTGAGTTGATTATGAATTAAGTTTTATGATTTCTTTTTTTATTTGATTTTTATGAGGTTATCTCAGTCTCATGACCCGAGTTAAGAGTTTGACGGGTTAAACCGAGTTGACTCAGATTTCTTTTTTGTTCTTTTCTAATTGATTTATTTTTCTCAATTTTATTATTCAAAGTTGAATTTATTGGTAATTGATTTTTATAATTTTTTTATTTTCTTTTTATTAGGTTATTCTAGTATTATAATCCAGGTTTAACGAGTTAACTTGGGTGTTTTTTTGTCATTTTTAATGATTTTGTTTTTCAATTTCATTCTTTAACATTGAGTTTATTGAGAATTGAACTTCAATATGTTTTTTATTTGTTTTCTTTGAGTTTATCACAGTCTCATGACTTGACTTATAAATTTCAAATGTAACCTAGGTTGACCCCAGTCGATCTAATATTTTTTCATCTAAATATTTTTTTTAAAATGATGTCGTTTTGAAATTTATTTTAGTCAAATTATCTTTTTCTAATTGTCCAAGTTGCCTTTTGAAACGCCCCAAACCTTTTAATGGAATTTGCACACTTTCAACGATTATGTTTATGAAAAATGGGGAATGTTTTCTCTTTTTATAATATTATAAAGACATAATTTAGTTATAATATTATAAAGACATAATTTAGTGTGGTTACAACACCTTATAAATTACAAGCATAACTAGTCTACAATTACAACAGTAATCAATACCAGAATCTATCTGATAAGAAAAGTCTAATAGCTCGATAACTTTTGTATAAGGACTAAGGCCTTCAGAAGAAAATACCTAAAAAACACATAAGACCATGAAAATTGCCTTAAGTAATTACATCATTATGATTATTATATTTTACAACTATATGAATAAAATTAATATCATTAGCCCTTTCTATAAGCACATTAATCTATGTTTTTTTTAAAAAAATTAATTCATTATCATCAACTATTGATGAGCTCTTCTTTTTCATTAAACACATTTAACCATTGTCATCACACATGTAAACTACCTTTTAATTTACCATATATTCCATAACCCTTCTTAGTAATTTTTTCCACTCACCTCTTTTTTGTTTATGGAATCCATTATAACGTTTCCATTTCATATTCCCTTTCCACATCGTATTTTATATGTACCCATTTTATCTTATAAGTGTATTTAGTTCATTTTGTTATTTCATTTCATAACCCCCTTAATTCATATCACATTTCATTTCTAATTACCATCATATGCCCTCTCAGCTTTCACAACCAACTTAAATCATTAGTTCATCTCATCATCCATTTATATTATTATTGGCTTATCAATATCACTTTTAGTCTCAAGGACTATCAAAACTAATCCAATTAAAATTTTAAACTCAATGTACTTCCAGTTAATTCTAGCTTGAACATACATATCTTCTATTCTCATATACTTTACACTCATCAGGCTTCTTCAATTCTTTTTAATCTTAAGTATTTCTTAAACTTATATATGGAACATTTCAATGTTTTTTTTTCCAACTTAAATATTTCTTATATCCATTGGTGGCAAGTTCCAATATTTTTCCATCTCAAATATTTCTCATGCCCCTTTAAGACACATTATATTATTTTTCTCACTCAATTAATTTTCGTGCTCATTTATAGCACATTTCAATATTTTTCCAACACAATTATTTCTCATGCCCATTTATAGCACATTACAATATTTTTTCCCCACTCAATTATTTTTCATGCTCGTTGGCTCATTTAAATAATAATTATGTCTTATCCATACATTTCTAGATTTATCCATTCATCCATAAGTTTGATTAACACTTTAATCAACTTATTAGATTCATTTGATCCACTTCTGTATTTGAACTCATACTTTTTATTGTTCATAATCACTAATTATTTTAGGAAACTGTAACTCATACTTCAAGTCTAATAACCCTCACTATTGTAGTTAGGTTAACATTTAAAATACTAGGCCTATCATTACGACTGATTTAAACTTTCACATATTAAATTTCACCATTGTTGTTAATTTTATTTTTCTCAAATCCAATTTTCATTGTCGCGATTCATTTAATTTTTATATATTATTTTTCTATTATTATGTGTATCTCGCCTATCATTTATTTTCTTTTCTTGATTTTAACATCAGTCCTTATTTTTACATAATGGGTCCAATAATGTTGATATTGCTAACTTGATTCATTTGATCATTTGTATAAAAGAGCAATGCAAGTTGTTGAAGAATGGATGATTTCTTAAGATCGATACATGGTTGCTTAGCAAGCATCTAAATAATCAATGAATAAGGTCCATCTTGTAGTATATAAACATTTATAATTTTTTTTTATATGTGATTACAATCCTATTTTAATAAATTATAGAGGTTGAAATCAGTAGAAAATTGGAATAGCCAAGCACGATGAACTGGTCAACAAATGTGTGCACATAGATAAAGAAGAGGTCAACATCAAGAAGTCAGCTAAGAGCATGATAAGTGTTGATAAAGAAATGATAGAAAATGATAACTTTACAAAGAAATCAGATGTTAATAAAGAGAAGAGTTGGTTAACCAAAATTAACATAAAGGAGAGTCCAATATACAATATAGTTAAATAAAGAAAGGAGTGCTACAAAAGCTGTTGAATCTAACATAAATGACTATAAGAAAAGAGTTGATTATTTAAAAGAACAACTCATGGTGTTACGATCTGAGATAGAAATTCAAGAGGAAGAGCTGACGGTGTTAAAAGAACAATACTTTAGAATGGAAAAATAACTACATAGATCCAAGCAAGAGCATTAAGAATGTCTAGATTACATCAACAATTTTTGAGTTCTAGATTAACTCCAAAATAGTTGAGCTTGGCATAAAGAGGGAGGAGCTGCAAAGAGCAATAACTAAAGTAATATATCTGGGAAAAAAAAAAAAAACAATGCGAATGCTTGAAAGAAACAGTGAGGCTTTAACTTCCAGTATTGGTGTCCTAGTCACAGACAACACTTTATTCCATGACTAGATAAGACAAATGAAAAGGCAGGTTGAGCAAGTAGCACGTTAGGCCGAGAGATTACAGCAGCAGGCTACCCAAGTTAGATACAACCACTATTTTTATTATAAATATAGCTAATAAAGGCAATGCTTTCTATGAATAGTGATATATAGTTTTTTCTAACTTTTCTAAGTTTGTTTTATAAAAAAATGTATGAACTCTTTTTGTTATGTGTAATGCAAGGATCGCAAATTAGATTTTCTTTCATTTAATGTGTTTGGAATTCAATCATGATAAGAACTTGATGAAATACTCCTTTATAACAATCAACCAAAATAAAAAATCTTGCCTAAAATCAAGAAAATAGAAGTTGTGAATCAATTTCAAAGAAGCTAACCCATATCGAACGTAAACATACATAAACCTCAACATGCAAACATTTTAGAGTTTTACATGTCATATATGCACATGTAGGAGAAATTTAGGCCTAACCCTTTAACGCTGCCCTTCACCAAGAAGTATATGGAAAATAAAAAGACATTCAACTTGGATAGAAGCAGGATAATTTTCTGAAAAAGAAAGTGGTTCAATAAACCGACCCGTCAGGAAAACTATTCGCTTCTGAAAGGATACCCTCCCAACACATGGAATCCAATATGAAGAATATGCCTTTTTTATCCCTTCACACACCATCATCATAAAAAAGTTTTAGATAATTATTTGATCAATAAAAATTCACAAAATCTTACTTCTGATACCATATTCATGTTATCTTGTTTCCAAATTCACTGTAAATTATTGCAAATCAGATATATCAAACACCTTCACTTTTGTTCCACTTCAATATCATAAAAAAAATCTAAAAATGCTAGTTTTCTACCATCTTAATTCCCCTTAATAATATTTTTATAAATGCCCATCAAATAGTGCCTCATCATTTTTGTCCATTTCCTAGTTGATCTTTTTTGAATTAAAATCCAACTACGTGGTGCTGCGTTAGCAACCCGGGAAGGCATCACGACATACCGACCTTATCACCGTCTAGCTACGAAGCAGACTGCATGGTTGAAATCTCTAATCTTGGTGTGGTGTCCGTACTGCCATAAATGCTTCATGCCAACACAACTCATGTCTATCTTCGTTGAGCCTATGGCTGCGCCCAGGGTAAGGCTCTGGTAATTAATTTATTATTCTTACTATTATTAACAACAACCAAAGGCAAATCATTCTTCCTTTCATCGAAAAAGTATTATTTAATTTTTTTTCTAATTTTATTATTTAATATTAAGAGGCAATTAAGTTTCATCATTTATTTCGATTCTCTTTTATATGAGACTATCATAATTTTATAAATCGAGTCAAAAATTTTGCAGATTAAACCGATTAATTCGAGTTTTTTTTGTAATTGAATTATTTTTTTTTCAATTTTATCGTTCACCATTAACGTTGATTGAGAATAAAACTTTATAATTTGTTTCAGATTACTTTTTGTGAGGTTATTTCAATCTTATGATGTAAGTCAAGGGTTTAACTAGTTAAACCGGGTTGACTCGAGTCTTTTTTTGTTTTTTTTAATTAATTTTTTTTCAATTTCATCATTCAATTCCCCTCCTGACGAAGTACTATTCATTGGAATAATACCTTTTTTTTCATACTTTAACATTAAATTTATTGAAGAATGAGCTTCATAATTCATTTTGATTTCCTTTCTATAAGGTTATTCTAGTCTAATAACCTGATTCACAAGTTTTGCAAGTTAGCTCATGTTTTTTTTGTAATTGGATTCTTTTCCAATTTCATCTTTAACCATTTGGGTTGATTATGAATTAAGTTTCATGATTTCTTTTTTTGTTTGATTTTTATGAGATTATCTTAATCTTATGACCCGAGTCAAGAGTTTAACAGGTTAAACCAGGTTGACTCAGATCTTTTTTTTTTGTCATTTTTTATTGATTTATTTTTCTCAATTCTATCATTAAATATTAAATTTATTAAGAATTGAGCTTTATATTTTTTTTTCTTTCTATTGGATTATTCTGATATCATGATCCAGGTTAACCCAGGTTGACTCGGGTGTTTTTTTGTCATTTTTAATGATTTTGTTTTTCAATTTCATTCTTTAGCATTGGATTTATTGAGTATTGGCTTTCAATATGTTTTTTTATTTGTTTTCTTTGAGTTTATCACTGTCTCATGACTTGAGTCATAAATTTTAAATATAACCCCAGACGATCTAATATATTTTTATCTAAATATTTTTTTAAATGATGTCGTCTTGAAATTTATTTTAATCAAACTATCCTTTTCTGATTGTTCATGTTGCCTTTTGAAATGCCTAGAACCTTTTAATGGAATTTGCATATTTTCAAGAATTATATTCATGAAAAATAGGGAGTTTTTCTTTTTTTTATAATATTATTGTCATACGTGTGTCGCGTCACGGCGATCTATCACTTTGTTTTAGGTATCGAGAAAATGGGGGAGACAAAGATTCCTTGTGTTTTATCAATGTATAGATGGAATTGGAGTTGCCATATAATATTTTAATCACTAGGAACTCTAATTGGTCTCAGAGATCAATCACAGGGACTGGTTGCGTAAATGGAAGGTATTGAAACTCCAAATACGTCTTACCTGAGGTAAGCTGCATTGTTTAATTGTCTTATATATGCTAAGGTATTATTGTTTTCTATTTATTGGTTTGTTTAAGGTTCAAGAAAAGTCCTTCTCGATAAGGAGGTTTTTATCTTATAAAGTGAAACCTAATTGTTTTATTGTCAACAAAAGAAACTAATTTTTATTTAACATTAAGAATATGTTTTACGTGTAAGTTCGTAAGCCCAGTTATTAAAAGAAAACAAATAATTGTTTTGGAATTTTTGAAATATTAGTCAAGTTCTTGTGACTTTAATAAACTAATTATTAAAGCTAGAAATGCATGCTAAGACATATTTTTTTGAACTTTTATTGTATAAAAATACAATATGATTTTTTTTATTTGATAGACTTGGTTGTATGCATGAAAACAAGGATCTTTCTTATAGATATTTTTTTGCAACATTTCAAAGAAAATTGAGTATTTTAATATCGGATTTGTATTTTTACTGTATAAAAATGCCAACCAATATTAATCCAAAATGGTGGGAAAATATGCTAGAAAACCACAAATTGTTTTTGAAAGGATTTTGGAAATTTTATGAAATTTTCTTTGTTGTTTTCTTTTTAAAAAATAAAATATATAATATATAACATTATATGTAACAATCCCAAAATTTTCTAGCAATATATTTTGAAAATTCATGATATATATTTTTTTTCAAAAAAATTTAAGCAGGGTTTCCCCTAATTTAGCCTATCCCAAGTTATTGATAAAATTAACATCAGTCCCTAATCAACCATTTCCAAAATTCAATATTCTTGTTATACTCCAACATATCTTAATCAACAATATTTCACATTTTCTAACATATCAACTCAACGAATAATTATTTTACTAAAATGAAAAAAGAGTTATCTTAACCATGATACACAAACCATAGATTATAGACTTAATATACTTCCTTCAATCATATATAATCTTTTAAGTATTGTTTATCACAAATAATATTAACTACATGCTTATATATATATATATATATATATATCACCATTATAATTAGAAAATATTTACACAACAGAGTGCAAGTTAAATAAGTTAGTCCATTTAAATTCATACATACATAACATTATAATCTTCAAAATATACAGATAATAATATTATTATCAACAATTTACATATCCAAAAGATTTACTGGTAATAGAAGTAAACTCTAAAACCACTAGGAGGCGCGGTATTGAGATGAACCTGCATAATAATTTAAAAGATAATCATTGTTAATTAGAGTATTTACATTTGCATTAACATATAAATATATACATTAGTTACTCACAAAATTTCCATATTTACTATCATCTTTCAAGTACTATTCACAAATCAATAATCCAAAATTCAAACAAGTCCTCATCATAGAACTTCATTTCCAAACCAGGACAGTTGGACTACCAGCACTAGTTCCATACCAGCACAGCTAGCCCACTAGCTGCCCATTCACAGGACACCAGTTCCATACCAGGATACCTGGTCCACCAGTTGCCAATTCACAGGGCACCAGTTCCATACCAGGATAGCTGGTCCACAAGCTGCCCATTCACAAGGCACCAGTTCTATTACAGAATAACTGGCTCACAAGTCTTCCATTTTCAAAATAAATTATCATGAGAAAATCTACCAGCATTCCACATAACATTTCATTGATCGAGAGAAAATTTAAATATCTAAAGTTTAGAGAAAGAAAAGAATATTCAAGATATTAAACACCTACCTGGTGTTTGCGTCCTACTAGCTGAACTTGTTTACTGAGTGGTTCCTATAGCCTCATCCACTCCTGCAAGTTCATTTCATTACCAATTAAATTTTATTTCAACAAAATCAACTTGTCATCAATTTAATTATTTCATCAACAACATTACCACAAAACCACTTAACTTATCAAATCAGCAAAACAACTCACTGTTAATTTAATTACTTCATCAACACATCACCACATAATTCATTTAATTTTCAACAACAATATCAACTCATCACTAACATAATTCTTTCATCATCAATATTACCACATAACTCATTTAACTATCACTCAACAATATTAACTCATCACTGATATAATTTCTTCATCATCAATATTACCACATAACTCATTTAATTATCACTCAACAAATTAACTCATCACTAATATAATTCATTGATCATTAATATTATCCCATAATTCATTTAATTATCATTCAATAATATTAATTCATCACTAATATAATTTTTTCATCATCAATATTATCACATAACTTATTTAACTATCAAACAACAATATTAACTCATCACTAATATAACTCATTCATCATCAATATTACTACATAACTCATCTAATTATCACTCAACAATATTAACGCATCACTAATATAACTCCTTCATCATCAATATTATCACATAACTCAACAATTAATTATTGATCCAACATTTTCATTTATTTTCTTTCTCTAGGCCGAAACCTCTCCTCCAAACAACCCATAATTATTGTCTTCTTCAATTTCAAAAAATTGAAACATTACCCACTATTATTTCATTTATTAAAACATTAATTCATCATAATTTCATAAATTAACCCATTCAACCTCACAACTCATACTATAATTATACACTAATACAATTGAATAAAATCTTAACATACTAAATATATCAATTTAATTGAGAGGAAAAGATTTGTTACCTTTTAATACAAAGAAATAAGAGATGGAAAGCTTGAAATCACCACACAAATTTCTTTCCTCTTTCCCCCCTTATTTTCCTCTCAATGCCTCCCCTCTTTAATAAAAAATCTTTTGTTCCCCTTTTGAGATTTTTTTGTTCAAACCCTTCCTAATAAACTTTAATCACTAATTATATCTCCTTCCATTTTTATTTTTGTGAATTTATTTTGGATGAACTTTGATAAATTTCACTCAATTCTTCTCCCTCTCAAACCCTAATATGGCCGGCCACTCCCCACTGAAATTCCACTCCCCATTTGTTTATATATTTACAAGTTTTCCTCTTTTTTTCATTTAAGTCCTTCCTTGTTTTGTTTTAAAACCATTTGGCCCTAAAGTTTGACTTATTCAATTTAATCTTGTCCCACATTCACATTATTAGATAATAATTTCCACTTCATTAACTTCTAGACACACACACACACACACACACATATTTGCCCCCTCTTTTTTTGTAAGTCAAAAAATACAGGAATTTACCCGGGAGTTACATTATATATTATAATAATGACTTGGGTTTAGGCCCAACCTAATTATATGGGCTAAACCCAACCTGATTAAGCTAAGTCTAGCCTTGAAGGAAATGGGCCAAGACCAGCCCAAAAAGACACTAGGCCGTAGCGAGCCCACAAGGAAACTGTTTCGGGACTGACCCAAAACAAACTCCTTTCACTTTTTTTTGCTGGACTCAGCCCAGCCGCATGGGTTGGGTTGATAGTCCAGTCCGAAGCAACCATACAGTAACCAATTAATGATATTTCTTGATGTAGAAACATGAACAGTGCATGTCCTGCATGCAAGTAAGCAGACCATGAAGAGGAGAAGGAGGAGGAGAGTGTTACCTAGAACAAAGGGGCTCTGGTAGCTGAGCTGACGGTGGCTTGTGGTGGTGTGGCTCACGGACAGTGGTTCCAAGCATCGGTGGGAAGAAAAACAGCAACCTCCCTTTTTCCTCTGTTTTTTTACATTCTCTTTTTTCGTTCTTGATGAACTTTCTCTTCTGTACCCCCCAAAGCCCCCTTGTTTTTGTTTTTGTCTCAAATTTTCTTTTCTTTATTCCCCTCTACTCTCCCCTGTTTTCCCCTGTCTTTGCATTACTGTTTCTCTCTTCTTTTTCTTTTACTTTCTACCCTCCCTTCTCCCTTCTTTTTTTTTCTTCATTCATCTTTATTTTTTTTCAAAATCTTTCTCACTTCTAAAATACGCTGTCTTCTATTCCCTATTCGTTTTCACTTCTCTTTTTTTTTTCCTTTTTTTTCCTCATTTTTTTCTTCATTGCTTCCCCCTATTTATAAATAGAAGGAGAAGGGGGTCACCATATCATGTCTCGTCGTGCCACAGGATAGGGTGGTTTGGGATGTCTTCTGTAAGGCATGGCTCCCCTCTCCTTTCTTCAGTGTTATTGCAGGGCGTGTAGAGGGAGGTACGACTTCTTAGTGTTTGGTCAAGTTGGGGAGAGAGAGAGAGAGCGCAAAAAAAAAAAAATTCAAAAACCTTCTTCGTCCCCTATTGCACATCTAGGAGACGAAGAAGAAGAACAGTGTCATTCAAAACGACACCGTTTCAGGCTTCTTCTTTTTTTTAAGTGAACAGTTTATGAAACGATGTAATTTTGACCAAAACGCGTCATTTTCATTTAAAAGAAAATGGCGCCAAAATATGTTAATTTCCAAATCAGTCCTTAATTTTTTAATTGTTCAATCAAGTCCTCAATTGTAAAATTTTAATTTTAAAAATCAATTCAATTGTATCCCTGCAAAATTCCAATGTCGGCCATGATGTTGGCCTTTTTTTCACTTTAGTCATTGGTTTTGAATTTGTGCATTTTAACCCTCAATTAATAAAAAAAAATCAATTTCTTCAATATAGCCCCTGATTCAGTCCATTCCAGCCCCTTTATTTACGCGTCTTTTCTAGTTTAGTTCTTGGTTTCAGATTTCTTCAATCAAGTCCCCAATTGGCCATCAAACTTTAATTTCTTCTAATGAAGCCCCTGATTTAACCAAATCAACTTTTAAAAATTATAATTTGACCCCTTAACTTTAATTTCTTCCAATTAAAGCCCAAATTGACTCGAGAATCATTTTTTCTTGCAATCAAACCCTTTATAAATTTAATTAAACCTTCAATAAAATTTTATTAAGTCCATAAACATCTGATTTTGGATATTTCTTCCTCAAAATGAATTTTTTTTTGTCAATAGGGCTCTCATCAGTCAAAATATATTGTCAAATTTCAATTTTTGTATTTTTTAACCTTCTCAACCAATTTTTGATTATTTTCTTGGCGCTTCGGAATCCTTTATTCAGTGCTATAACTTTTTGGTTTTCTTCCGAATATATTTTTTGATTTTTTTTTATTTTGTATTTTTTTTTTGTGAGGACCCAAAAATGGGTAACAACAATTATAAAGACATAATTTAGTGTGGTTACAACACCTTATAAATTACAAGCATAAATTAGTCTACAATTACAACATTTAATCAATACCAGGACCTATTTGATAGGAAAGGCTCGATAACCTTTTTATAAGGATTGAAGCCTTCAAAAGAAGATACTTGTAAAACACATAAGACCATGAAAATTGCCATAAGCAATTACATCATTATGATTATTATATTTTGCAACTATATGAACAAAATCAATAACATTAGCCCTTTCTTTAAGCACATCAATCTATGTTCTTTTTAATTTAATACCTTCTTATCAACCATTGATAAGCTCTTCTTTTCCATTAAACACATTTAATTATTGTCATCATAGATGTAAACTACCTGACTTACCATATATTCCATAACCCTTCTTAATTTTTCACTCACTTCTTTTATATTTATTGAATTCATTATAATGTTTTAATTTCATATTCCCTTTTAACATCGTATTTTATCTATACCCCATTTTATTTATAATTATATTTAGTTCATTTTGTTATTTCATTTCATAACCCTCTTAATTCATATCATATTTCTAAATTACCATCATATGCCTTCCTGACCTTCCTAAGCATTTATTTCATTCCAACCAATTAAAATCATTAGTTCATCTCATCATCCATTTATATCATTATTGGCTTATCAATATCACTTTCAGACTCAATGTCTTTTATGTCTACCAAGACTCTTCTAATCAAAATTTTAAACTCAATGTACTTCCAACCAATTCTAGCTTGAACATACATTTCTTTCATTCTCATATGCTTTATACTCATCCGGTTTCTTCAAAAACAAATATCTTAAGTATTTCTTAAACTCATTTATAGAACATTTGAATGTTTTTTTCCAACTTAAATATTTCTTATATCCATTGGTGGCAAGTTCCAATATTTTTCCAACTCAAATATTTCTCATGCCCCTTTAAGACACATTACAATATTTTTCTCACTCAATTAATTTTTATGCTCGTTTATGGCACATTTCAGTATTTTTCCAACACAATTATTTCTCATGCCCATTTATGGCATATTATAATATTTTTCAAACATAAATATTTCTCATGCCCATTTATAGCACATTACAATATTTTTTCCCCACAATTATTTTTCATGCCCATGTAGCTCATTTAAATAATAATTATGTCTTATCCATACATTTCTAGATTTATCCATTCATCCATAAGTTTGATTAACACTTTAATCAACTTATTAGATTCATTTGATCCATTTCTGTATTTAAACTCATACTTTTTATTATTTAATTTTTAATAATAAATAATCACTAATTATTTTAGGAATTTGTAACTCATACTTCAAGTTTAATAACCCTCATTGTTGTAGTTGGATTAACATTTAAAATATTAGACCTGTCATTATAATTGATATAAACTTTAACACATTAAATTCTACCATTATTGTTAATTTTATTTTTCTCAAATCCAACTTTCACTATCATGATTCATTTAATTTTTATATATTATTTTTCTACTATATATGTGTATCTCACCTATCATTTATTTATTTTTTTCATATCAATATATACACCATGTTTGATTTTTACACTAGTCCCTGTTTTTGCAATGGGGTGGAGGAAATCCCTTATATCTTGGCACAATTAAGAAAGGATTTTAGGCTTATAATGTTGATATACAATAGATAGTGGGTCCAATAATGTTGATATTGCTAACTCGATTCATTTGATCATTTGTATAAAAGAGCAATGCAAGCTATTGAAGAAGGGATGATTTCTCAAGATCGATACATGGTTGCTTAGCAAGCATCTAAAGAATCACTGAATAAGGTCTGTCTTCTAGCATATAAAACATTTATAAAATTTTATATGTGAATAAAATTCTATTTTAATAAATTATAGAGGTTGTGTAATCAGTAGAAAATTTAAATAGCCAAGCGTGATTAACTGGTTAACAACTGTGTGCAAATATAAAAGAAAGAGTTAATATCAAGAAGTCAGCTAAGAGCATGATGAGTGCTAATAAAGAAATGATAGATATTTCTTTAAGAAAATAAAATGAAATCAGATGCTAATAAAAAAGAAGAGTTGGTTAACCAAAATTAACATAGAATAGAGCCCAATATATAGCATAGTTAGAGGAAGAAATGAGTGCTAGAAAAGTTGTTAAATCTAACATAAGAAACTATAAGAAAAGAGTTGATTTTTTAAAAGAACAACTCATGGTATTACAATCTGAGATAGAAATTCAAGAGGAAGAGTTGATGCTGCTTAAAGAACAATACTTTAGAATGGAAAAATAACTACACAACTCAAAGCAAAAGTGTCAAGAATGTCGAGATTACATCAACAATTTTGAGGTCCAGATTAACTCTAAAATAGTTGAGCTTGACATCGAAAAGAAGGAGCTGCAAAAAGCAATAACTAAAGTAACATATCTGGAAAACAAAAACAGAACGAATGCTTGAAAGAAATAATGAGGCTTTAACATCCAGTATTGGTTTCCTAGTCACAGACAACACTTTATTCCATGACTAGATAAGACAAATGATAAGGCAGGTTGAGCAAGCAGCACGTCAGGCCGAGAGATTACAGCAGTAGGCTACCCAAGTTGAAAATGATGCTATGAAGTATTGAGAGCACTTAAATGCAACCACCGCTTTTATTATAAATATATCTAATAAAGGCAATGCTTTCTATGAGTAGTGATATATAGTTTTTTCTAACTTTTCTAAGTTTGATTTATAAAAAAAATATACGAACTCTTTTTATTATATGTAATGAAAGGGCCGGAAATTAGATTATCTTTCATTTAATATGTTTGGAATTCAATCATGATAAGAACTTGGTGAAATACTCTTTTATAACAATCAACCAAAATAAAAAATCTTGCCTAAAATCAAGAAAATAGAAGTTGTGAATCAATTTTAAAAAAGTTAACCCATATCCAACATAAACCTCAACATGCAAACATTTTAAAGTTTTACATGTCATATATGCACATGTATGAGAAATATTGGCCTACCCCTTTAACGCTACCCTTTGCCAAAAAGTAAATGGAAAACAAAAAAGACATTCAACTTGGATAGAAGCAGGATAATTTTCTGAAAAAGAAAGTGGTTTAATAAACCGACCCGTCAGGAAAACTATTCACTTCTGAAAGGATACCCTCCCAACACATGGAATCCAATATGAAGAATATGCGTTTTTGTCCCTTCACACACCCTCATCAGAAGAAAGTTTTAGATGGTTATTTGATCAATAAAAATTCATAAAATCTTACTTCTAACACCCCGAGTGCATCAAAGATTTATGTTATCTTGTCTCCAAATTCACTACAAATTGTTGCAAACCAGATGTATCAAACACCTTCACTTTTGTTCCACTTGGATATCATGAAAATCTAAAAATGCCAGTTTCTCCCCTTTTAATTCCCCTTAATGATATCTATCAAAGCCTTATAAAAACCCATTAAATAGTTTCTCAACCACTTAAGCCCATCCAACCACCCTTTTCCTAAATGATACAATAAGAATGCACAATGCAAATACCATGAAGCAGTAGGTTATTCTATCGATGGTTGTCATGAATTTAAAAGAAAGATTGATCAGCTAATTTAACATGGGTGGTTATGCTTCCAGGAGAAAAATGACATGTTCAGTACAATCATAAAAAAAATGATTCGCATGATCCACTTCCAACTAGGGAAATATTTCGTGAGCTAGATGTTGATATTCCTAAAAATTTAAAGCTCTTGAAATTGTCAAGTACATAGGAGCACAATACCTAGAGACTCACATTAAAGTATACTATAATATAATGGCAGAAGTTATCCATGATGAGAAACGTTTTATCCATCATTTTCTCGATAGCTTGGTCGAACTTGCTCTCAACTAGTATATGGATTTGAATGGCTCTAAAAAAAGGAAATGAGAGTATTTGGCTAATGCATTTTTGTAACAATTCAAACTCAATTTAAAGGTGGCTTCAACCAGGTCAGATCTTCAAAAAATAGGGATGAGAAATGATGAGTCAGTTAAGGAATACGTTTATCGTCCACTACTTGAGAATGAGCTTAATTCCATCTTTATCAAATCTTTAAAGACTCCTTACTATGATTACTTGACTTCTAAGTCATTAGCTTATTTTATGGAAGTAATAACGACAGCCGAAAGGGTGAAGCAAGGATTGAAATTAAAAAGGATCTGGAATTCAAAAAAAAGGTTTGATGCTATGCCGATTGATAAATGAGAAGATAACTCTCACTTGAAAAGTATAGATGAAGATCATTTTATGCCTCAACATCGTAATCATTTTCCTTAAGTGCTAATCAGATTCGAACTAATAAGAAACCACATGGAAACTCACAATATCTCAAGCAAACTTTATCGCCCCTTTATTTATCTTTTAAAAAGATGTTTTAAAGATTGATAAGTATTTGACAAATCATTCCAATTCCTTAGAAACCATTTCTACCCCCATATCCAAAGTGATGTGAGCCTAACCAAATATTATCATGATTGCACTAGTGGGCATAACATTGAAAATTTCTGTACTTTTAAAGACAAACTCCTTCAATTTATCAAGGCAGAATGGATCACCTTTGAGGAAGCCCTAAATAAATACTCAAACCCACCTCAAAATCATGCCTTTGGAATTGTAGTTAATGCCAATGAAAAAGGAAAAAGAGGTGAAATAGTCTTAAGGGCGGCCATGGAAAATCTATATGGAATGTTAATGTAAGAAGGATACCTCCAGGTGCTATCTAAGACCCAAATTATAGGGGATCTTGACAAGTTTTGTAAATATCATTGCAAATATGGTTATGACAATGATTTTTTTTTAATGAATTCCATTAGGAGGTTGAGATGATGATGACTCTTGGAATATTAAGAGTTGAAGATATCAAGATTGATTCTAGAATTGGAATCATAGTATCCCAAGAGCCAAACGAAAGGGTATGTCGATCATCTGGGAAAGATGCTTCTTACCAAGGATCAGTCTATAGTGATGCACAATATACTACTCATACAGGCACAGTTCAAGGCTTATGCTTGAATATCTTTTTTGAGACCTTAATATGGTCATCAATGGAAACTATAAGGAGATGTAGACTTTTTTCCAAAGAGAGCAATAAACTCTTCTATGAACCTATATTTTCCAAATTACACACCCAAAGAACCAATATCATCTCTTAGAGGCAAAACATACTTAGAGGTGAATATTATGCTACCTTAGGGATAAACCATGTGTCGTTCCTTGATTGCTTACCTAACCATGTGAAGATTATGACATTAACATACTAGGGTATTTTACTCTATTAGACACATAATAAACCTCAAAACTATATGTGTAAGCCTGGTACTAAGCAATAATAGAAAATCCAGAACCCTAAAACACGGTACCATACTCTAAGAGTTGGCATGCTAGTGGTAAGATCAAATCCCTTGCATTACAAGATCATAAGATCTTGAAGGACCAAGTTTTGCTCTCACAAGGAATTCTATCTGTATAATTGCATCTGATGTGAGTTGTTTGACTCAAAAGCTTGTTAGTGAAAGCAATTGAAGGAAATCAAGTTAGCATAAGATGAATCACTTCGTCATATGAACCTAGTATTTGTGAATGGTTTACTTCACTGGCTCACTTTGGAAAGAGACAAATTTATATTTGATGGGAACACGGAAAGTTACGAGTTGTTTTCAATTTTCCCATTAGTTTATGGATATGATAAAGATACATAGATCATGATTAGCTAGTATAAAAGGAAACTTCCCATAACCTATATGGATGATAAACGTAGCTTCATGGAATTATGGGTAATGAAAAGTTATAATAGAAAAGAATGACACAAAAGGTATACGGTAAACATGAGTACAACAATGGGGAAAAGACCTTGTATGAGCTCTTTTGTATTTTATGATATCGACATTGTAGTAATAGGAGGATACTTTTATAATGTAATGCTTTTCAACTTAAAAATTAGAAGCATTAACATGTTGTAACAAGGGAATGGACTACTTTATGCTTGTTTTCCATTTAAGACCATTCCCAACATAGCAAACAGATGGAAAAAATAGTGGTGAATGCTGAGAAGACATTGGCATTGCTAAACAAGCTAAATTAAAAAGGGTTGTTGCATTGGCAATCCTTTTATTATAGAACTTTACTACTCTTATTTTGTTATTAGTATGTTTTGCATGTATATTGGGATCTCATCACATCTTTTAATGAAATATACATTTCCTTTATCTCTTTATTGTTTTGAAATCAAGATATGTTGTTGTGAAAATAATATTTAGCATTTTATTGTTGTCCATGATTGGATAAATATAATGGTAAAAATGATTGAACCCTAACGCATGTTATACAAAATGTTAAGAGGCAATCCTCACCCTTTTTAAAACTTTTTGACACTCATAATTGATTTCATGGATCTATTCAAAGCATTTTGAGCAAATCAATTTTGTAAAACAAAAAAAACCTTTCGCCAAAATATTTCTAAAAAGTTGAATTTTCTTTTTGATTTTAGAAATAATTCAATGTTTACTTCAAACAATGTTTAGACACCATTTTGTAACAAATCATTCAAGTAATTTCTATTTTAAGGTGACCAAATAATTTTGAACCATGACATGAAAAAAAAAAACTCACATCTTATGCGTCTTATGCCATACTTTAGTTTTATGTATAATCGCATGTGGTTCGATTTGCTAATTAGTGATTCACAAAAACACAGTCCCAAACCATTACACAAGACGAGAATAAAATTTATTGATTATGACTGCTTACGCTTGAAATGATAAAAAGCTATATTTGTTATGCCATCATGTTCTAAAAATATACCCCTTGTTGTAATTATTTGAGTCTAAATAAGTTTTTCTTTCATAAAACATTGACTAGAATCACACCTCATACTAGGGCAAGCAGAAATTTAAAGATCAAAATCAAAGGCAGGTCGTGAATAGCCAAAGAACCTAAGAAATCAAAATGATGGAGGTGGCATTCCCAAACAAAGAATAAAAATGACTAAGTCAAGGTCAAAATAAAATAAGGATGCTCCACTGAAGCAAACAAAAAAGGGGCAAATAAAAGAAATACAATTAAAAGATACAATGACAGTGATCCTAAGTTTTTAAAACCTTGGAATAGTTTTTGAGATTACAAATCTCATTCTTTCGTAGTCAAGAGTCCTAGCCTGCACCTTTAAAAAATTCTTTCTAATCAAGCAAGCAAGCAACTTGGACCAATAAATGGTGTTCTCAAAATGTGAAAGAATTTTTTTCATAAAAATCATGACATTACGAATAAAGCTACTCATTATTATTCATGTTGATAAATAAATGCTAAAAATAAGACATTTTTTTCTCAATAAAATCTCGAGTTTTACTCGAGCCTCTTTCTTTGATTGAATAAAAGATTAAATTATCTTTCTTTCCTACAGATTAAACCCACAGGAATTGTAAGAAATTCAAAACAAATTGACCATGTGGGATGAAGAGTCAAAAGACCAAAAGAACTCACCTTAGAAATTACAAGCCTCATCCATCAAACAATAAAGAGATGACAAGAAAAAAGGGGTCTATATTTCAAAACAAGTAAAATACATGCATAAACATCATAAAGATATTTTCAGGAATGTTTTAAGGAAGATTTCTCAAAAGCAGCCAGAAGGTTCAACAAATGTGAACCATTGGAAATCCAGTCAAGATATAACTAAGAGTGAATGGAAAAATAAAAACAAAAGATGGATCATCTTAGAAGAAGAGAGGCAAAACATTTCATAGAAAATCCAAGGCACTATTATTCATGAAAAATCCTAGATATTTCTCACACCACGGGTAGATCACCTAAACACAAATCATTCATGAAAGATCCTATATATTTTTCACACAACAGGCATGTTACCTAATCACAAACCATGAGAAGATCACCCAAACACAAACCATTTGTTAAAGATCCAAGATATTTTTCACATAATGGGTGGGTTACCCAATCATAAACCATACGAGTTACTTGATCATGAACCATGGGCAGGTCACCTGAACAGAGACCACATCTAGGTTACTCGATCACGAACTACGGATAGGTCACTCAAACACAAACCATTCATGAAAGATCCTAGATATTTTTCACATAATGGGCAGGTTACTTGATCACGAACCACAGACAGGTCACCCAAACATAGATCATTAATGACAGATCCTTGATATTTTTCACACAATGAGTAGGTCACTCGAATAGAGATCATGAGTAGGTTACCTAATTACAAACCATAAATAGGTCACTCGAACACAGACTATAAGCAGGTTACCAGATCATAAACAACGATTAGGTCACCTGAATAGTGACCATAAGCAAGTTACTCGATCATGAACCACAGACATGTCACCCAAACATAGACCATTCATGAGAAATTCTAAATATTTTTCACATAAAGGGTCAACGCTCAAATACCAAACGCCATTTTCTTTTCTATACAAGCTTACGTTTTAAAGTCCTTTAGAAGACTTTATACCTAAAATATTATAAAAAGGGGGAGTAAGTGTCATAACCTAATTTTCGATCCCCCTATAAAAATATTTATTTTCATTAAAATATTTTTAAAAAATAAAAATCTGAAATCTGAAAATATTTTTAGGATATGAGAGGGATAAGTCTTTCAATTGCCACAGACCAAAATGTCAGAAGATTGCCAAATTGGGATATTTTGATCAAATGAGATGAAGAAAGACTTGATAGAAAGAAAATTGAGGTTGAAATTCAAAGTTGACCAAAATTATAAGAATTAATTAATTTGAAGGACTTAATTAAACCTCTAATAAGCTTAATCAACTTATTTAATGACTTAATTGAAGGAAAATCATGTTTGCAGGCATAATTCGAATCAATTCATAAAGATTAGAAGATTCAATAAATAATCGAAACTTTGAAATGCTATATTGTTGTAATCAGGGGTTTAATTGTAAGAAATTTAAAGGTTGAATGCTTATTAAAGGTTAAATTAAAGAATTTTAAAAATAAAGAATAAAGTGCAAAAGACGCGTGAGTCCATGGACTTAAACTAATCAAATTAGGTGTTCAATTAAAATAAATTTAAAGATTGAAGGCTAACTGAGAGTCAAGTTAAATAATTTCAAAACCAAAGATCAAAGTGCATAAAACGGGTGAGTTCAGGGACTTAAAGTAATCAAATCAGGGGTTAATTTGAAAGAAATTGAAAATTTAATGGTTAATAGGGGTCAAATTGCATACTCTAGAAACCAATGACTAATTTGTAAAATGCTCTTAAATTAAAAGATTTAAATCAAGGTTTATAGGGGTGCAATTGCAAAAAATAAAAAGTTTATGAGTCAATTGAGGGTGTATATGTTAGAAATTAGAAAGACAGGGATTAACTTGAAATTTACCAAAATCCCAATTAGAAACCATAATTCCTAGGGTTTAAATATATCACATGTCACTCATTTTTTAATAGAGAGACCGAATGACATGTTGTCTCATCCCTATTTATCATCTTCTTTAGCAGATAAAAGTTAATCGAGATACCACTTTGAGATGAATGAATGTTGCATCTCTGACTACCTCAAGGGCTCTAACTCACCACCTCTTTTGAGATGAATGATCGGCTACTTCCATCAAACATTTACATCTCATTTGCTTTAAAGATGTTGACAACATCTTGTCCATAATCAGCCTCCTTTGCATTGATAGATGTAAGCTGATTGGAGGCCAATCTTTCAATGAATGAATAACGAGTTCTAGACCTCCAAATCAGATGAGGTTTGTTTCTAATGGTAGATATACATCCTTTCTATATGATTCATGTTTTCTTATGACACATTTATATCTTATTTTCATGATGATCTCGCCAAAATGTCTCATTTAATCAACTATAACTAAAGAAGAAAAATTCCATGTTTGAGTAGATTTTGTGGTTTTCTTTCTCTTAATAGGTTTGAGCTCATAAAAGGACAAAATGGACCAGAATACACCTTTTTAAAGAGGTTAGAGGAGAGGATGAGGAAGAATCTTCCATAAACCACCCATCTTGTGCAAAACCACCATGGGTTCACAACTTCTAGTTTTGGTTTGCTTATAAAAAGGCAGGTGCTCTTGAGGAGAAAAAATAGGGGACGATAGAGAGAAAATAAAGAGGAAAATAGAGAGAGAGTAGAGAAAAATCCTTGAGTAAAAAGAGAGGAAAATTTAAGAAAATCATGTCAAAAGTTGAAGGAAGGAAAAAAAAAAACAAGTTCATACAAGCTAAAGATTAAAAGCTTGTTAGAATGTTTTTCAAGTTCTTGCTAGAATATTTATTGTGCATCTATTATGATTAGTTGTAGTTTAATGGACAATATTTGTGATTTAATATGTCTAATAATGTTTTAAACTAATATGCACACTTTAGAATGTATGCTGAAGGTAGTTTTTAAATGTATGGTTTGATTGTTAATCTTCCTTAATCTTTATAGGAACTTGGGGTAATAGTTTGGAAGGATATACTTCGACCTTTTGAAGCAAACAAATATGGAACATATTATGCACTTTGGTCAATTATGAGGGCAGAGCTAACTTATATGCCACTGGTCCAACTCTCTATATAATTTTAAAACGCCCAATGTATCTCGATGCTAGTTTCCTCTTCATATCAAATCTTGATAAATGCTTCCACGAGGCCATCTTTAAAAACACTTTATCACCCACTTCAAACTTAAGAGGTCTTATTTAAATATCAACATATTTCTCTTTATCTGTCCTGGGCAGCTTTCGTTCTATCTTTAATAATCCTCACATTTTCAGAGGTTATTTCTATCAATTTTTCTTCATATAGCTTTTTGTCTACCACCTCTTCCCAGCACACTGACATTCTATATCTCCTACCATAGAAAGCCTCGTAAAAAGCCATTCATGTTGTAGCTTGATAGCTATTGTTGTATATGAATTCTATAAGTGATAGTTGATCCTTCCACTTTCCTCCAAACTTCAAAATGCATGCCCTTAATAAATCCTCCAAAATCTGAATGGTTCTCTCATATTGTCCATCGACTTGTAGATGAAAAGTTGTATTTAAATCCAATCATGTTCTTGAATACTCGATCATAATCAAGAAGTAAACCTGGGATCCTAATATGAAATAATAGACACTAGAATTCCATACAGTCTTATCACTTCTCTCACATACAACTGAGTCAATCTATCCATCGAGTTTGTCATTTTCATGGGTAGGAATAAAGCAGACTTAGTTAACTGGTCTACAATAACCCATATTACATTATTACCCTTCTTTTCATTAGGCATGCCTGTCATAAAATCCATAGTTATTTTATTTCATTTCCATTCAGGAATTAAAAGGGGTTGTAAAGGTCCCGTGGGTTTTTTATGTTCTACCTTTACTTGCTGATGTATTCCACACTTGGCTATATATTCAGCTATATCCCTCTTCATTTTTTGCCACCAATAATACTCTTTTAAATCTTTATACATCATAGTACTCCTAGGATAAACTATAAATTTTGACTAATGAGCCTCTTTTAGCACCTCATTCTTAATAATCATATCTCATGGAACGTACATTCATTTATCCCTCATTACTACACCATCATTTGAAATCTTGTAAAGTGTCCCAACCCCATGTCCAACTTTCTTCTCACTTTTTCAGTCTTTGCATCTCTCAATTGAGCTTCATGTATTCTATCTTGAAAGGTAGATCATACCCTTAATTGTGCTATTAATGACCTTTTAGGTCCTAGGCTTAACTAAGCATTTATTCTTCTAATTTTTGTCATCTCCCTTGCATCCCTTAATTGAGCTTCATATATTCTATCTTGAAAGGTAGATCATACCCTTAATTGTGCTACTAACATTTTAGGTCCTAGGCTTAACTAAGCATTTATTCTCCTAATTTTTGTCATCTCCCTTCTATCTCCATTATTGGAGTCCTTTTTTTTAGTCCAATTTTGTCTACTTAAGACATCTATCACCACATTTGCCTTCATATAGTGGTAGTCTATTATGCAATCATAGTATTTAATTAGCTCTACTCATCTCCTTTGTCTCATGTTTGATTTTTTATGTGACATGAGATATTTAAGCTCTTGTGATCTATAAAAGTTTGGACTCGAAAACCATACAAGTAATGTCTCCACACCCTCAATGCAAACACAACTGTTGTAAGTTCAAGATCATGAACTGGGTAGTTAAGTTCTTGTGGCTTTAATTGACGAGATGCATACGCTATAACTTTCCCATATTGCATTAACATACAACCAAGCCCTTTTCTTGATGCATCACCGTATACTATATAGCCTTCCGTAGAGCCATATAATCGGTCCAAGTTTATCTTTACTCTTGTAGGATAGGTGGTACCTCATTAGCAATCATGTTCAAGTCAAGTTAAGCTTGTTATGGTATTTGGTGTGTGGCATATGATATCTATGATGAACTTGAGGACTTGCAAATATTTTTATTAGAGTATTTTTTTTTTTTTCAAAATATCAGTGGACATGCCCCTCAAGTGTCTAGATAAAATAAGTGTATGATCAACTCCACTTAAGCCTTTAAATTAGTGTTATATAGGATTAAGTTATGATAATAAGGACACGTCTCTAGAAGGAACAATTATTGGCTAATTAGGGTTTTGCCAAACTAATTATGACCATTTGATCATGCTATCAGACCCCTAGAAAGGATAACCGTTAGGTTATGCAAAGGGAAATACATTGAAAAGGGTGCAAGAGTTGTGGATTGCATGGGGGTACCATCGCTCTATTCCAGTACAATTCATTAATGATGTAGGGAATTAAACGATGAAGAGTTAACATGTGGCATGCCTAATACAAGTTGTTTCATTGGCACCTATGTTGGTAAGTGGTTGTGAACTCTTTATGACCAAAAGAATAACCTTTATTAGTTGAGTAGATTGACTAGTCATTGATCATTATAAAAATATTTTTTCTAGTTTGATTTTTGACATGATTACTAACATGTTATTATTTTAACAAATTAGTCCCATTAGACATGTTAATTTCTTGAACTGTTGAATGCAAATATTATGATCAATTATTGTTAACCTTATGATTGATAGTCAATTCTTTGAACAATATGTTACATGTTCTTCATTTCTTCCGTCCAACATGGAGAAACTAAAATTAATAACTTAATCATGATCAAAGATAAGTAATAGCCTCACAAACTGAAAAGAATGTGAATTTCTTAACTTGATTTTAACAAGTTAAAAAAAAGTTAATGTAAAAAAAAAAAAAACCAAAATAAATCAAGTAAATAAAGGTATAGAAACCAGTAAATAAAAAATGTTACAAATAGTAAAAAGTTGTAAAAAAAAATTATATATGCAAGGTTAATCATCGTTTTCACCTGCTAGATGACCTATTTATAATATAACAAAGATTGAATTGCACATAAACTTAAAATCCTAGTATAATACAAAATATTTATGGCAGATAGAGACTTTAGAATCTCAATCTTAGCACAATTTGTATTCCTTTATTTGTTTATATTCTCTATGAAATTACATGTGTTCTCATTATACTGCAACATCCATTAATTTAGTTGTTAAAAACTATTGTTCTACATAGAACTTGATTGTTGATTGTCATTGTGAATCATAATCCCTTAATCGATAATAGATTTCAGCTTCCTTTACTGTCTTTCTAAAAAAGCAAAGTGAGCAATTTTTTAAAAAATATTTTCTCCTGTCACATAAGATGAATTATTTTTGGTATAAACACTTTTTTTGTTTTGATATACTAACATTTTTTATTATCTCAATTAAGTACTCCAATCAATTTTTTATTTTTTAATGCGGCTTTGTGTGTGTGTGTGTATGTGTATAAATAAAGAATACCCACTAAAATATATTATATAATAAATATAAATAATTTAAACTAAAATCAATATTTTTAAAAAGAAAATCTATTTAATTATAGTAGTTATCTGCGTTCATTGAGGTTAACACTATCTTATGATTAATCAAAACTAATAAATAAATTATTTATAAAGTTGAAAATATTTATTAGTTTAAAAAGATATAAATCATGTGATTGTAAAATAAATAGAAAATATGAATAGATTTTTATAGAAAAATTGAATTGGAATAATTGAAAGTCGAAAAAATTGAAATCTGACAAATTTCCTTTAGTAAAGGTGAAATAGAAAATAGAGAAATTAATGGTAGTGCTTGATTAGAAGATTGAAAAAATCTGGTGTGCTTAAATGAGAGAAATTTAAAATCATATACTTATTATCCAAAAAAATATTTACTCATGTGTAATAATTTATCATACCGAACACCTTTCTATCCCGTCTGAGTCGTTTATTAGGAATTATTTTTATTGTGTTAAATCATTTGATTTTCTCATAACAAAATTGCAGTCAAAGGAGATAATATAACACTTTTTTGTATGTAAGGCTATTCCTCACTCTTGGTTGATTTTTATTTTTATCGATATTTTGCAAAACAAAAAATAAATAAATAAATCAGAAAAACAAGAGGATTATAGCAACTTGAAAATTATAGAAAGAAAGAATATCGTCACAGGAATATTAATTTACAGGCAAACGCAGGCTGCAACTCGCTGCATGAAGCTGGAATCGCTAATAATCACCGGTCAGCCATACAGCGGTGAATTGGCCAGCAATGTCTCAACTGCAGCTT
>Ga0325414_1000497_pt1 | contig 32192 bp, 18 predicted proteins | sample PopdelMetagenome_8_FD_206183 | JGI IMG/M metagenome (GOLD analysis project Ga0325414, IMG submission 206183) | Populus deltoides microbial communities from Bellville, Georgia, United States - Leaf-PdKOR-R3 | ecosystem: Host-associated > Plants > Phyllosphere > Phylloplane/Leaf | place: USA... | reverse complement strand
CTAACCTCTACATCATTTACCACCGTCTTTCCTTTTCGGCTAAAAGAATCTACTACTACATTAGCCTTACTAGGATGATAGTCAATCACACAATCATAGTCCTTTATCAACTCCATTCATCTTCTTTGTCGCATATTTACGACATCAAATACATCAAACTCTTATGGTCAGTAAAGATTTGGACCTGTGGCCCGTATAGATAATGCCTCCATACCCATAAGGCAAACACCATCGCTACAAGTTCTAAATCATGTACTAGATAATTTACTTCGTATAGCTTTAGCTACCTTGAGGCATAAGCAATTACTCGTCAATGTTGCATCAATACACATCCCAGACCTTTCTTAAAACCATCATTATACACAACAAATCCTTTTGTCCCCGAAGGAAAGGCCAACACCGTAGCAGAAGTGAGTCTTTTCTTCAATTCTTGGAAGCTCTCCTCATATTCTTTCGACCAAACAAGCCTTACTTTTTTACAAGTTAACTTGGTCAAGGATGATGCTATTGTAGAAAAACCCTCAATAAATCTCTTATAATATCCCGTGAGACCCAAAAAACTCTGGATTTTTGTCATATTGGCAAGTCTTTCCCCTTTCAAAAAAGTATCCACCTTTCTTTGATCCACCAACATTCTTTCTGCTGTGATAACATGCCCCAAAAATACTTATTTTAGCTAAAACTCACATTTTTCCAGTTTCGCATATAGTTTATTCTCCCTCAAAATTTGTTATACATTCTTCAGATGTTGCTCATGTTCCATATAAGAGCTAGAATACATTAATATGTCATAGATAAATACTACCATATATTATCATTAATCTATAACCACATCCTGCAAAGAATCATCAATAACATGCACTATATTCGAAGGAGCACAAGGCACAGTGTAAGGGGGCAGGTAATGCTTGACCAACTTCAGTGAGTTTGTCTTTCTTACGGCCAGGGATTTTAGCCCAACTATCAACCACAGCTGCCACTTCAGCACACATAGTGTAAATCCCCGGTTATAATTTTTCTAGGTTATTAAATTATGAGAAATTTAACAAATAGTAAAATGGGTTAAATAAAATTAAGAAACCTAAATCAAGATAAAAATTAAAAAATAAATGAAATGAAAGTGAATATTACTAAATTTTTGAAAAGAAAAACATTTGTGGGAACAAAATGAATACATAAGTCCAAGAGAGGTCAATATTCAAATAACAGAAGGGGTGGGGATAAATGTGCAATTAACAAGATGATAGCACTATAAATATCATTTTATTTTTCTCTTGGAGTGACTAGCAATCTCAAAAGAGAGTTTAGAGAGGGGCTGGAGAGAAGACATATTGATTGCATAAAATCCGATAGCTATAACTCCACCTTCCACCGTTGGATTATAACGATATTGAGTTATGTTGTTCTCTTCCATGTCGTGTATAGTTTCACCGGAGGGATCTTCTATTTCAGACCCCATTTGAGAGATATCATGGGAGGACAATTTCTGTGAAAATACACTTCTGGACAGTCTTTGTCGCCGACTGTTTTATCCTTCAGCTACCGTCGGATCAGGCTATAATTTGGATATGTTGTTCTTACTGATGCTTTCTAGATTCTGAATGATGGAGATCAAAAACAAACACTCGGTATAGAAATTGTGCATCTCGCATAGTAGGACTGCAAGTTTGAGGTCAGTTCGGTTAAACCCATATTTCTGGAAATTTCACCATTTGATGAAGTTGATATTTGGATATGTTATACTCGTAATAATGCATTATAACTTGACCATATGGATTGTTTGGAATACTATTTGTTTGTTATTTATGGTTGATTGAAACTATTGTCAAAATTGGTTTTGTGTGAATTTAATGAAATTAGCATGAAAATAGTGAAGGAACTCTTGGTTCCTTAAAGCCATACTTTCGGTCAATTATGCTTTAAAGGTTGAAGCTTGAAATAAATAAGATAAATTAGCTCTTAAAAAGATATTTTTTGACACTCTTAAACAGTATGTGATATGGCTAGGGGTTGAGATAGAAGAGAAAAAGTTAAATTGTAAATGTTGTGTGTAAATGGAAAGGTTGATGAATCTGGACAGATTCGTCTCCTGACTTTTAGAGAGAATTTGAATAGGAGGACGAGGGAATTAGGATCAAGTTTCTTCATAGTAATTGTGGTCTTGGATGTTAGCTAACTAAAGAAGTTGGTCTTGCTTAATTTGGAGCTGTAGAACTCCAGTTATGGGTTACCAACCGAGACTGGGTCATCACTGACTCTGTAAGGCAGTAGGACTGATTAATTGATTAGCAATTTTGATTGTCTTAAAGGCAGAACTGGGTTCTTCTTGCTCATAGAACTTGTAGCCTCGTGTTTTAACTTTCCAACGAGACCAATCTCACCTGAAATGGAGTTCTATAACTCTAGATATAGTTAAAAATCTAAGGAGGGGTCGGACAATAACAGTTCGATATCAAGACAGTAACAGTCCAATGTTTCTTGATGATTATTTTTTACTATCTTAGAGGCAGATCTAGGTTCTCTTTTCTCATAGAACTTGTAGCTTCGTGTCTTAGCTTTCCAAGGAAACCAAACTCGCCTGAAATGGAGTTTTATAACTCTAGATATAGTTAAAAATCTGAGAAGAGATCGGACAATAATAGTTCAAATATAAAGAAATGAATGATAACTATGGTTGGATAAAGGATGACAAAATTAATGGGTGTAATGAGAAAAACATAAAGTATAAAGAAATAAATGATTGAAAGAAAGATCTATTAGTTATTGATATGATTATTATAAAACATAACCTTGAATGAGGAAAATTTATGAGATGAGCCTTAGACTGCAGGAGGGACCACCGGTATGGTGCAACAGCAGCAACAGGGGAGCACGAGTAGAGCTTCTATTGCAGGTAGGTGACTTTCACCTTCCTTTTTAATAACGTTGAATAAAGAAATACCTTATCATGAATATTACCGTATTGTGTTAATTCAGATATCAAATTGTCAAATGCTTAAATATTGACAAATGATTGATTAGCTTTGGCTAATGGCATATGAAGAGATGACCTTGAACAATGAAATACCTTATCATGAATGTTACCGTATTGTGTTAATTCAGATATTAGATTGCCAAATGTTTAAATGTTGACAAGTGGATGATTAGCTTCGGCTAATAGCATCCAAATGGATGACCGGGACAAACGATTGATTAGCTTTGGCTAATAGCATCCGAATGGATGACCGAAACAAATGAATGATTAGCTTTGGCTAATGGCATCCGAATGATGACCGAAACAAATGAATGATTAGCTTCGGCTAATGGCATCCGAAGGGATGACCGAGACAAACGGTTAATTAGTTTTGGCTGATGGCATTCGAAGTGGATGGCCGGGGTGAGTGAACGGTTAACCTCCATAAATGATGCCTTGAGAGGATGGCCAGAATTAAGATTATGACTTATTGCAAGAATTGGTGCATCTATATGCACTACAAGTTGTTTATACTAGAAACATGAAGGAACTACAAGTGTCACGCTTCAAACATGAGACAATGTTAATGCTTCATTAAACTGTCAGACCGTTTCTTATCATTATTATTGAGTATTGTATTCTTGTAAATGTTTTTGTACTGCAACAGGGACATCACACAACAAGGTGCCTAGGAAAACCAATACATGGGAACCTACTTTTGCAAGGAATCATGTAGTTGCATTCTAAATCATGATGTATTTTATATGAATCAATGCACTGAATGTAGAACTATTATTAGATCCTTTTTGTTTAAATTCGTGATGACTAGTTATAGGATAGAATACAAACTCAGGTCTATGCATGTATATTTTTAACATGAACTTCTAATTATGCAAACATAATATTATGTGTTTATGTAAGAATCACTTTTAAATGAAATGTTAATTGTTGTTGATGTATGGATTGTATCTTGATGATGTGAGGGAACAGGTTCGCCGATTTCCAACACGATGTGTGTCAAGTACAAAAAAAAAATTATTGTTGTTTTGGGCTTGAAAAGTCGGGCTATTACACATAGGGTCCATACATGGCTCACCAAGAGACTTGCCATTACAAACCTACTGTTGTTCCACAATAACTGTCTCTGCAGAAGGGATTGAGCTAGAACAACCAGAACTCCAATAAAGCTTCATAAGAGTGGAAGCTACATAAGTGTGCTTCTTTCGCTTATTACCCCAACTCTGGTGCATATAGAATCAATATGACCAAGGACCCGACAATGCTTGTAAAACCGAGGGTTGGTCTTATATACAACTAATTTCAACAAAGGCATTCCATTAGGCAAAACAATATTGATGGAATTAGGTAGTTCAACAAGCAAATCCACCTCTATGAGCACTCTAGCATAAGACAACCTAGACATAGAAGTGGTGAGCATATCACAATGAATAGGTTTACCAATCACACTAGCAATCTTAGACAAACAAGTTGGAGACCAACACTTAAGAGGGAGATTAGGGAATTTGACCCAAACCGGCACCCTGGACATATCAGTAGCAGCAAAATCAAAGTATTCGGGCATAGACTTCAAGACCAGAGGTCGTCCAAAAACATAATCAGGACTACCACTTAGAACTACAAGCTTATCAGCTTCAGAAGAGAATGTGTAAATTAGCCATCCAGAATCATACATAGTTAGCTTAGCTAATTTCCAGGAACTGGAAATGAGGTTGTTCAAAGCAGTAGATCCAAGAAATTTCCCATTAACATAACCAATAATGCATTATTTCCACAAATCCTTGTTGCTACCTAAATCATCATCTAGCAGGGGACAAGATACAATATAGTTAAAATCAGGTTAATGAACTAGAGACGAAGTCTCACCCCAAGCATCAACATATGGTTTACATGTACCTGGTGGGGGGTCAACAGAAGCTCGACCATGTTCACCATAAAGGGCACTTCCAGAAGCATCTTTTATAGGAAGAGGAATGCATGGAGAATCAACACCAGATGAAAGAGGAAACCCAAAAGGTTGAGGAACTAAGGCACTCTGTTTAGGGTCAGGGGAATGCCCACAACTAGTGCTAGAGGGAAGGGAAGAATCAGCTTCAGCATCTGAACAGGTTTCAACAGACACTAGGTTAAGACTCATGAAACCAGACCCAGATAGAGTAGCACCAGAAGGATGACCTGACTGTACAGCATCAGGACCAACCTCATCAAGCCCAAAACAAGGTGTACGAGAAGGTGATGCTAGAATAGGAGCTTGCTTATCCTGCATGTTAAGGAATTTGCCTTGATTCTAAACCGTAATACCACGAGAAGAACCAAACGATGGTCGGGAGGTTTAGCCAACCCCTTCAAAGCCAACACTAGAAGGAGCTAGGGTGGGTGATGCTAGGGCAGGAGCCAGCTTATCCTGCATGGCAAGAGATTTGCCCCGATTCTGAGCCCTAACACCACGGGGGGAATTGATGCAACCATATTATTTGATAGTTTTACCCATATTTACCTAGTATTTTGCATATTTTTTATATATAAAATGCCTTGATATTCTTTGTTTTATATTTTAAAGGCAGTTTTGGATGTAAGACTCAAAAAGAAGTAACTTGGAGATAATTGGTATATTTGACCTCTGATTGATGTTTTGTGCAGAGCTTGAGCTCTAGAAGTAGAAATGAAGTGATTCCAGTGGCATTAGAAAGCTAACATCCATAACTTTCTGAACATATATGGCAAGAAAAATAAAAATAAAAAAGCATAGAGATCGCAGCCTTCAAAGTCAAATCTCGTATTTTGCCAGTGTTGACCTTTGGCTATTCTGATTTGAATATCTTGAGTTATAGAAGTTCATTTGATGCAAACTCAATTTTGTTGGATTCCTGACTTGAAGACTCAACCTACCAATTTTTAGTAGAAAACGAGCTCATATGAGAGAGATATGATTTTCTAAGATGACACATGAATTCTGCAAGCATACAAGTTTTGTGAAGAAACAAGCCCAAATTATGTCCTAAAGTATCCAAACCGACTTCCAAATCTTTATTTTGGCAATTTGGCTCCTGTAAGTCAAAATTCAAAGCTTGAAGATTTTATGCAAGACTATTTCTTTTTTTTTAAGAAAATAGTTATTGAAATACTTAAATGTAAATTGTCTACTTAGGAAATGACTATTTTGTAGAAAAGGGATTAGGGCTTCTTAGGATATAAAAATAAAGAGAGAAGGGAAAGAGGGGACGGCCAGCCAAGAGAGAAAAAACGCACCTTTCTCTAACAGAACCCGAAATCATGCTTTCTTCTTTCTTTTTTATTAATTGTTTAAGACATATGCAAGGCTAAACTTTTTTTCTTAGTTGCAAGGACACAGAAACCTTCAGATTTCAAGAACTGTGAGATTTATTTTACCTTTTCTTTTCAATTTATATGATGAATGGGTATGTTTGTTCTCCTATACTTATTTCCTATGATTGTTTATTTTAATTGCTAAAGCGGACTCTAAGTTATTATTGTGAACAATTTATTGCTAAGTTTGCTATCAAACCGGAGTTGTGGTATATAAACTTGTGAAGCAAATGAGATTAATAATTGTGGCAGATCCAGATTAATAATCTTAGGAAGAACATTCGATTGATCAAATCAAACATGGACTGTGGACAGTTATGTTGTCTAGATTAATCAACTCATCTAGTTCTTAAGGCTACCATTGAATTTAATTACTAGTGCAGACACTGTGGTTGTTTGATAGTTAAGATTAGTTATACAGCGGATCTGTTAACTAATTTACATAAGAAAATATAAGTATTCAGAGTATAAATTGATGTTTCATTTCCATAATCAGTTCTGATTTCTGTAGGTGAACGTTTACTTGCGATCAGGTTTGTTTTTCTTGATAAATTTCGGTTTTCTTTGATTTAGCATTGATTGTTTCATTCTGTTTACTATTGCATAGCATAGATAACTTCAAAAAAACCCAAGTTGCATATCATCTAGCATAAAAATCTGACTTGAACCTTCCTCGTGGGATCAACCCCTTGCTTGCTCTATACTATATTATGTGTTGTTTATTGAAGCTAGGGTAATTAATTTGTGCGACTGCGACATCGCAACAGGAACCAGCCAAAGGTCGAGAAGATTGCAAGGAACAATCTTGCTGAGCAAAATCAAGCAACAAAGTTTTATTCTTTGATTTCGTCATAGGAACCTAGAATAATTCGGTAAGAGAACAAAACAGAGAGAGACGACAGTCGTCTCTTCTGAAATACTAGAAGAAAGAAACGAAAGGCGTCGACCGAGAGAGGAAACGTTGCCACAGTGAAGAGGAACCTTCTTTCTCTACCCAAGAGCTTCTCTCACTACAGCTTCGCTTTCTGCTATACCATTTTGTTGTGGAGTATAAGGAATAGTTAGTTGTCTAGCTATACCATTTTCATCATAAAAAGTTTTAAATTGTTTGGATAGGTATTCACGTCCTCGATCAGTTCTTAAAGCTATGATCTTGGTGTTTAGTTTATTTTCCACCAGATTGGTGTATTGAATGAAGCAATCCAATGTTTTGGACTTATGTGAGATCAATTAAACATGATCAAATAGTGTGAAATCATCTATAAATGTGATGAAATAATTTTCTCCATGTCTTGCCCTCATATTCATTAGGCCACAAATGTCTAAATGAATAAGTTGTAATGGACTACTGGCTCTTTTAGCTTTGCTAAATGGTAATCTAATTGCTTTTCCAGCAAGGCAATACTCATATACAGGCAATTTCTTTTTGGTAAGTGATCCTAAAAGACCAGCTCTTGTCAATCTATGTAATCAGTCTTGCCCAATGTGTCCTAATCTAGCATATCAAATTATAATATCACTATTATTAGTAGTGCTGGAATTTTGAACAACATAAATAGAAGCATCATCATTAATAGATACATTAACGGTGTCTAACACCACAAAACCATTTAATACAAAACCAGAACCATAAAAATATTATCCAGATATATTTCCACACAATAACCAACAAACACAATAGAAAAGCCTAATATAGTAAAGCAAGAATAGACACAAGATTTCATCGAACTTATGGAGCATAAAGTACATCATGAAGATAAAATTCCATAAAAGTTGTTTGATCCCTTGTTATATGGTCGGTTGCTCCTAAGTCTATAGTTCAAAAAGGAATAGATTCAACAAGCATTAAACAACTGCTAACGTATAAGTTAGAGGGATGAGTGTGGTTAAACATTATCTTTGCTCAGTGCAATCATGAGCAAAGAGATCAGGTTTACCACAATTGAAATAATTCGTATTCTAGCCTCTCTTACCGTCATGTTTCCCACGCTTGCGTTTATGTCCACTACTACTTACTTTATTCCTCTCTTGCCATATTTAGGACCCTTACCCTTACTCCTTTTATATTTAGAGTCATATGCTGCTCATATCTTATATGAAAGCCTCGTTTATAGGCTTTTAAGTGTGAAGTTGATCTTCTTTAAGCTCGACATGACGAGCAATATCATCAAATGTCTTGATGTTGTCATTGTGGGTAAGGTTAATAAGCATGTGTTCTCAATTGCTTAGCAAATAGTGGATAACAGCTTGGAGTTGTTGTTCATCAATCATCTCATATCCAGTATCCTTTAATTCACTGATCATGTTAGACATGACTGTAAGATGTTGCGTCATCATTTGATTTTGGCACTTCTTATAACCATCAAATTTAAGGGTTAACTGACGAAGTCTAGTAGTTGAAGTTCCACCATACTGAATCTTTACTGCGCCCCAAACTAATTAGGTTGAACGATGCCTTTCAAAATGCAGTATTATATCATTTCTTATGCTACTCAAAATGCGAGCTACATGATCCTTGCACTTATAGGTTTGATATGCTTACATATCAAGCCTGTGTTGAGCAGTGTTTCCTTGCTTAGTTTCAGCCATCAGATGTGTGATTTTCCATTATTTCTTGCTCTTCTAGGAGATACTCAATCTTATGATGTCAAATATCATAATTCTTTTCACTTAGTTTGTCTACATGGTTCAAATCAGCAATAATACTCTTAGATGCAGCCATATTAAGCGTTATTGACACCAATTACAAATATTAGTATCTAGTACAATTTAAATGACATTTATTGTCACTCCATTCTAAATTAAACAAATAATAATCTAACGCATACAATAGAAATGAAAATAATGTTAAACACTTAATTAATTTCTATTTGTATGGTCTAATTATCATTGGAAATTTAAATGAGTGCAAAATTATAGTTATTAGTTTCAACTAACAACTCTCACTGATCAAATTACAGATATTTTCATATACATGCATATAATGTAATTAAAACTTAAATTACAAAAAATATACAGTTCAAAATAAACAATCAATTATCTTAACAAAAAAAATACTAAAATAAATAATATAAAATTAAGAATAATAAATTTCAGAATTATTTTTTTATTATAGGTACATAAGGAGGGTCTCCAATTACATCATCTACTTCATCAAATTCATCTCCTCAAAGTTGATTCTGCTCTAACCATGGAATCAATTTAGCAGCAGCATCCAAACGACCTGCACTTCTTCCAGTTTATCGTATACCTTTTTCAGTATACTGACATTCCCTCTTAAACAGCATTTCATCAACAAGATTATTGAAATCTAAGGATTCTAACCTCTATGTCAATGATAGTCGCACCAATATCCATTCCTCAGGCAGAGAATTGAGGACAATTAACATTTGATGTTCCATATAGAATTCATAAACACCACTCATAGCCAGTCTACTCATCCAATGATACATATAATCAATGTGCTCTTGAATTTTGTAAACAAGATTAATATTATAACCTAATAAATGATCAATTTGTTGTTGTATATTCACTACATCAAAAATATTCCAAAAGAACATAAATATTATAATCAATATTTAATTAAGGCATGTATCATTTTTTTTTGTTTTTGTTAAAAGCTAAATTTGCACCATGATTAATCAATATTAATTACATCTCACATATATTTTTTTTCTCAACTGCTAAATCTATATGTGTTCTCATGTTTTTTTAATTAATTAATAAATGGCAGTTACACAACTATTATTTATTTGATAGAAGGGTTTTTCTAATTAATGATAGCAAAGACAAAATCCTAACCAAATTATAATTATTCATTCTCCAATACACTTTATTAAATTTGAATGACAATACATCAAATAAAGTTTTGTAAATCCAAGACTCAACGGAAGCATTCTTTCAACATAGAATGTACAACTAACGTATATGTAGTAACATATGTATTGCAAAAAAAAAAAAGATATTAAAACCATGGCTCTAATACCAATGTAGAATTCAAAGGAAACTTACTTGTGACGTGAGAATTTACTTTTTTGTCCCTGAATCAATTACTTTAGTGTCACTTCAATTACTAGAACCAAAGTGATATTCCACAATATGAACGTCTTTGTAAATCTTATCAAGTTAATACATAGAGTCTAAGAAGGGAGAAGAGAAAGAGAGAACTATATTCTTTAAACAATGAAAACTTACATTTTCATATAGGTTATGTCTCTATATATATATATATATATATATATATATATATATAGAGAGAGAGAGAGAGAGAGAGAAAACAATTACTTCTTTTAGTAAATCCTTTAAATACTTAGACTAGGCTCATCCCTCATGGCAGATCAGGCCTAACCCAATAATCAATAATCATTAATATATGTTAGTAATTATTAGCACTAGAAATCAAGAATCAAAGATGGAGTTTCTTTTTTCATTATCGAAGATGAAATGTAGAGGATAGAATATTTGTTTTACTACTATTTTCTTTCAATTTTTATTTAGTAGTTTATCTTTTTTTTATGTTAAGGCATCAAGTGTTTTGAGAAATGTTAAAGTGCAATTGAGTTGGAAAGGTTTTCCAATTTTATCCAATTAAGATTATCGGTTTAATTCAATTAGAGAGTATACCTTAATTGATAGTATTCGGGTATTGGAATTGTCTTCCTATCATGTTATGTTGAGAACCTTATGGAACATGAAAATGTGTCAGTTATATTTATCGTTTTTCTGATAGTTGGCCATGATGTGTCATAAATTACTTGTTCTAAAGTAAGTTAAGGATCTAAGTTTTAAGTCTAACTATATCTATTCAACCAACATCCAAGTTTTTTAGTACTTTCTTATTTTTACTTCCTTAGAATTCATAACCTTTGGGGGCACAACCATGATTGAATGATCCTATATCTAATTCGGGAATAGCAGTATTCCTTAATCTTATAAGACTAAAATATGTATTTTTTCTGAACTTAGGGCTTGGTATAAGTGTGTTGACAAAATAGAATCATAAACATGTTTGTATTTTGATTCTTTGTATGTATACTCCTGTTGAAACTTGTTGATTTAAAGTTTAAGAGAATTTCCTTTCTTGTAATTAAGCCATGAAAATATTTTAAAAAAAATTACTTATGGTTTTCTGATTTTACGATCTAAGTTTACATTGTATTTTCTATGTTGTGTTAAAAATGCATTTTTAACAACCTTGATTGCTTACGCTCTACTGTGGATGGATCTTAACATTGAAGAATTTTGATTTTTTTTTTGGAGTATGGTGAAACTTTGTCTTTTTTTTCATAATAAATTGATGAAACCCCTTTATCACACCTGACATTGCGGTTACTCGCCTTTTTTTCTAGAAGAGAAAAGGCTTTTTGTGTTCAAAGAGGGGGAAAAACTTTATGTCGAAAAGGAGTCATCACCTATTATAGTCATTAGAAAACCCTAACTGAACTTCAGAATTCTAAGGTAAGGAATTGGTTGTGCGAAAAGAAAAATATTATCACTCTAAAGTATCCTACCTAATGTAAGCTACATTACTGCTTATGTTCTATTTCTAATGGCTTTTTGTGTCTAATACCGGTGATTTTATCTATATTGATGAGAATAGGCATATTACAATGAGCTAAACTTTGAGTGGACGAGTGGATTTAAGCCTATTATTTTAAAGTCCATGTCTTCTTTGCCACTTATAATTGCTTGGTGAGTTGACAAATCTATAACCATTTACTCTTGATTGTGACTTGTGACTATTAATAGTCTATCAAACCATGTCAATGAATAATTAAGTGGGACTTTATTAGACTTATTAAACCCAGCCAAAATCCTAGAAGGAATCGTTGCTAAATAGTTTGTTTTGCAACAACAGCCTATGAATAACGACTTATTCAGGTTCATTTATCCTATAGTACTGAGGTTCACTAATAAATTTTTTTTTTAAATGAGGTGTTCTTGCCCCAATCCTAAATATCCATCCAAGCAATAACCATTATGAGTTGATCTACTTGGAGATAAGATCTAGTGACATGAATATTTTGGACTTACTAAGAAAAATTAATACCTTTGATTGACAGTTAGATATCATCAATGAATATTAAACTTACATATCATCAATGAGTGAATAGCAAAATATTATTTTTTTTATGGTTCTAAAAAAGAGAAAGCTTTTTTGAAAGGGTTTTTGAAATGTGAGCCCTTAAAGGCCTTTTAATGTGGGTTAAACCCTTAGTGGGTTTTATAAACAAGTTATAAAACCCAATGCAATTGTATGTATGAGTGTAAATATTATACTTTTATGAAAAAGCAAACTTCCACATAAATAACACAAAGGAATGGTCAAGAACATCAAAAAAGTGCAAGATATAAACTTTGAAAGATTCAGCCTACATACATAAACCCCAGAAAAATTGAAAACATATTGAATCCATTTGTAATACACATTCATCCAGAAAACACATCATGTTATGAAATTAAACACAAAAAATTCAAGTGTCCACACACATACGCAATCAATCTCAACATTAGTTCAAACCCAAAAATCTCATCTTAACACACATTCAAATCAATAATAAGCCAAAATAATTATTCAAATGATATTTAAGGTTCAAAATGGATGTTTTGAAATGGATGAGGTGGACTAGAAAAGGCTGAAATAGTAGGTGAAAATGGTGAAACAATTTTGGAAAGGTGTTGTAAAAATTAGTAGTGGCGGCTTAGATTGTGTCGCATCATTTGTTTAAATCATTAGGAGAGGAGGTGCATGGCCTTGTCTTGTCTGTATGAAACACCATTTCCCTCTTCTTTCTATTGGTGGTGGTGGTGTAGGTCACGTCCGATGGTATAGGGAGATCTGGTTGTTCAAAGTTTGGCCTTTTTTTTTTCCCAAATGCAATTTTTTTTACAGCTTTAATTGTCACATGTTGTTTGCCTAAACCATGGAGAGAGGAGGTGTATGACCTAGTCTACAGGAAGCACCACTTCTTTCTCTTTCAAATGGTGTTGGCAGTGTTGATCACCTCCGGCCAGCGAGAGAAATCCAGTGTATTAAAGTTTTGGATGTCTATTTTTTCTTTCTCTTCCTTTTTTTTTTTTTTTTGGTGTTTTCTGACAAGAGAAGGCGAGGAAAGTTTGTTGGATGATGAGGAGAGGGTAAGGTTGTTATTATGGTGACCAGAATGGTGGTGGTTGGCTAGAATCAAGCAAGCCACAAGCATAACCTAGAAAGGATGCTAATGCCCGCACCTATAGTTACCTAGACTCCACGAGAAAACATCCACACATAGCTCCAATCGACATCACAAAAATCATCCCTAAATGACTTGAAGCTTCCCTTGGCACAAGCCAAATGCCAACAAACCAAAACATAAACAACTAATGCACTGCATTGTTTGAATTCACAATGCATCATTGTGTATATGTCTATGGTAAAATGCTGAGTAGTTTTAGTTTCTTTTATAATTGTAATAAGGAGAATTTGGAAAATATTAAATTATAAGGTAAATATACATTAATAAATCTATGAGTACAAAATTACAGTCCACCAATTATTATTATTATTATTATTATTATTATTATGTGAAGATATTTTCCTTGTTATAGAATGAAAATGAAGACAATATGATTTTACTAACGATCCCAAAAATAAAATCATTTACCACACTACTAGCTGTGAACAAAAAGTGGAAAAAAATCTAAAAGCATGGCAACAATAAAAGAAGAATCCACTCCAGTCCACGATAAGCAAAATTCATCAAAAGGTCATAGACCCCACCGTCGCTCCCTATTCACACATGTTTCATCATTCGACGGGTCACATCCTATCCACATTACACGAGATGGGTTTCTAATGTCCTCATTTATCCAATGGCTCATATTTTTTGCTTTTCGCTCTTCCTTGTTTGGAAGATAAATCACACACATGCCCATAAACAAACTCAAAAAATATGTCCATGCTTCCTATCCATCTATTTATTGGGTGGGTTATATATATATATATATATATATATATATATATATATATATATATATATATATGAAAAACGACTTTAAAAACTAATGGATACTTTCACTGAACTTAATTCTGTGTATGGGATTGTTGGTGTTGAAACAGGAGATTTAAAGTCTAATTGGCCTTAATTTTCATATAAAAAAAATAGTTGATTATTATAGAAATATAGGAAGATAAATTTTTTATTATCATTTTTTTAGTTGGTTTTATGATTCTTTTAAAAAAAAAAATTTCAACTCTCACTTTTAAAGTTAGATAAAAAAAAATTATATTTAAATTATTAGCATGACCAAAGCAAACAATATGGTTTGAGATTATTGACAAAAACCTAAAAGGGCCAAGTGTTTCGTTGTAACATGTGAGGAGAAATATTGTTCATCTGACATTGTTTCTCTTTTTTCTTGGTCCTTAAGATTTTCTATGTTTTGATCCATCAGTTTCTTTTTCTTTTTATTTAACCTTTTAACATTGTTTTGATTTGTGATTGGTTTCCATGATTTATCATTTTTATGCTTGTATATGGGGATCTTAGGGTAACGAGGAAATGTTTTGTTGCTTTGTTTGGCAAAAAAAAATCAATTTCATTGATTTAAAATAACCAAAGCTTTAGGGACCATATTCAGAGCTTAAAAAAATGTTTAGTCCTTTTTTTTTAATTTCAGTCCCTCAGCTTTTTCTTTTTCAATTTGATCTCTTCATATTGGCTTTATTTGGAATTTGACTAGGTAGTCAATGATGTGCTTGATTCTTATATGATTTTTACCTATTATTACTTTTAATTTTATGCTAGTTTATCTTAAATATTTCTATTTTACATAGTTTTTAATTATTTATTTTTATTTATATGTAGGAAGAAATAAATTTATGGAATCTCATTTAAAAGCTAATTAAATGAGGAATTTTTATCTTGAAGAGGTGGTGTACACGTTTTGGTAAAGAAGAGAAGTAAAAATGAAATTTATTGTTGTAAAAATAAGAACTTTTAGTACCTGAAATTTTAGGAATACATATCGGTAAATCAAACATAACTTTCTCTATAAATATCATAATTATACTATCTTGGTTTCTTAAAAATGATAAGAGGGTGATCTACAACTTTTGTGTCTATGACTTTCTCAAAATAATTAATTATGTTAGTGAATATAAGGTTTGAAGTCAAAAGTTGTAATCTGCTAGTTTTTGAAGGAAAATCAAGAAACAAATAAAAGGAGATTAGGGACTAAAGGAGGAGGAGACCAAGAGGAGAGACCATGATCAAAGATGAATAAAACAAAGAGGTTCTTTTACCATTGAAACTAGAGAACGAGAGGAAGGGAGAACTAGAAGAAACTAGACATTGTCGTGGAGTGTTTCGTCAACCGATTCCAAGCAAATGAGTTTTATTATTCTCCTTAGTTTTCCTTTGATGTATTTATAATAAGAACATGGTTTTTTTAGATTTATTATGAACCAAAGTTATTTTTCTAGGGCTTTGATGTATTCTAGTTTTGATTATGCAATTTAAATTTCAAGTTAATTTATTTTCAATTTCTTTCATATAGAGTGTCTATCCTTGATCTTATTACTTATAATTTTTTGACCAATTATTGTTTGATCTAATGAATCATAATAATACTAAGAGGTAATTTATGATTAGAAGCTCTAAAGACTAAACATCATTAGTTAAGTGAAAGATAGATATACTTTACCGTGATTAATGTGATTTTATTTAAGAAAAATCCAAACAACTTAATGAATCTATAAATAATTAAATTTACATAAATATATGTTGAATTATTAGGTGGATTTATTTTAATGTTGCTCGAGAGGAAAAATTGAATAATTAAGAGATCTTTTAATCGTCAACATGAAAATTTGGAATTTTATGACAAGGAATAATAAATTGTGTAGGATTAATGATGAGTACTTAAAAGTGCATTTTTATCAAGGTTTTATATCATCATTTTGCACTTGAAGTATCAATAACTCCTTAACTAAAGCATGTTTTATAATAACAAGTCTGATACCATAAGATATCTTTAATTTATGGTAAATTTTCATCATAAATGCAGGCCTATCACATAAATGAATGGATTGATTGATGAGTTAAGTACGGAAATTGAAAGGACAAAGAGAAGGTCAAACTTAGAAAAGAGATGCTGGTTTAGTACAAAATGGAACACTCTTCGGTCATTGGGTCATATCTGGAGTTGTAGATCTTAGATTTAGGTCTGTCTTATATGGATGGAAAGCTAAGACATAGGCCTAAAACTTTCATCAAGAGTCCAAGATTTAAAAAGGTTGTTTTTAAGTCCAAATTATAGCAACAAAGGAGAAGTCCGAATCTGTCATGCAGCCCAGACACTGTTCAGTGTTCAACCCATATCTTGAGTTCTAGAAGTCCAAATGACCTCAACTTTGTTTTCTGGAAAGCTGAGACAATTTGCTAGAACTTTCATGATTTAAGTCTGTTCACATTATGACGTTATCAATGATGTTTTTGGCATACAAGAAGATAAGGATTGTCACCAAGTCAGGATGTGGCCACCCACTCAATAATTAGTCAACAAATCAATAGTTTTGAATTTTGGCCTATAAAAAGAGGCATTTGCCATGTATTTAGGCATCTTGGTTTTCAGATCAAGGTCAGGCTTTTGCTCTCTCTTTATATTTTGTAATGCTTAAGTTTTGCTTATATTAATCTCTTACTTATGCTTTTCATTTCCTTTCTTTGTTTATTTATGTTTCTCTCTTTCATTATGTTTAGCTAAGTTTATCATGTCAATGTGAAAAGGTTACACTAATGGTGTAAGAAAAAGTATAATATAAACTCAATATGGACCTTAATGTTTGATACTAACATGTTTTATATTTGTTATCTTGTTCACTTTTAATACTTTGCTTATTAAATGGTTAATCTAGATTTATGTTGTATAACCCTTGGTACAACAAATACTTGACACTTTCATAGCCCAACCGTATGGTATAACCGACACATGTGCTATGAAAGGAACTTAATCTGTTGTTAACATAAGTTATAATCATGAATGCTTGACAACATTTACAAGTATTAGCATTATTCGAATAAGATAACTAATGTAATCATGTTAACAATTTATAATCCGATAAAAACCTCCTTTGTGTGTGGTTTCCAGTTGAGCAATAAAAAGAGTTTATACTATACTTGTTTGAAATATCATTAATGGATCCTCTAACCTTGACAATTATTTTATCCTTGTTTAATCCTTACATCAATATCACATCTCAAAGCTCTCTTTAACTTGTTGTTGTTTATAATTTATATAGTTAACCTCCCTGTGATTCAACCCCGGTCTTGCCGGGTTATTTATTACTTCGACACTCCTGCACTTGGGAGAAGATATCAATCTTTTGGTCGTGTCAATTAACTAAGTGAAACTAAAAGCTCTAGATTTATTTTTATTATCTCTTCAACCTTAAGTTTTATTCTCTAATTCTTTTAATTTACTTCCATCAAACATTTTAGTTTAATTTAGGTGGTCAAATCTATAAAATTTCAGTTTGATTTCTAAATAGTAATGAATTTGGTAAAGTTCAATACTCAATAGCATAATTAGTCTTTCTGGTTTCGACATTCTTTTCTACATAAAAAAACTTTACTTCTTGTTGTGATTTTGTTTACTTACAAATATTATCACACTAGTCAAACCGGCATACTGAGCTCTTCTACGTGGGCCAACACACTTCTAAGAATGCGCAACGGTAACGCTTTAGCGGCTGTTTTTTCTTGTCCTACCTATTTTCTCCCTCCTCTCATCGAGATTCACATTGGCCTAGCAAAATTGAAAGGTTTTGTGTTATTTTATTTTTGTATCAAATTTGATCATCATTCTTATGATTGCTTTTTGTTGGTCATTTTTTTTATTAATTTTATTTTCAATTTCATTCTATAGCATTTGGTTTCATTTATTTTTTTTATTAAATTTATTCCTCATTGTTTTTATTTCTATTTTCTTGTTTTGGATCCTTTTCTTAATTGATTTTTTTTTCAATTTGACCCTTCAACTTTTTATTTTATTTTATTTTTATGTCAAATTTAGTCCTTATTCTTTTTTTTTGTAATCTTTTTTTTTTATCAATTGTTTTTTCTTTAATTTCATCCTTTAAGCTTTAGTTGATTTGAAATTTTATAAGTTGATTTGAAATTTTATAATGATTATTTTAAGATTGCCTTTTATTGGGTAATCCTAGCCCCATGACCTAGGACACAAGTTTCGAAGAGTAGTCCATGTTGACTTTGGTCATTTGTTATGTCAATTTTTAAATTAATTTTGTTTCATATTCATCTTTCAATATTCGATTGGTTGTGGATTGGGCTTCATGAATATATTTTTCTTCTTTTTTTTCTGTGGAATTATCATGTTCTCATATCTCAGGTTGCGAGATTGCGGGTTTGACAAGTTAATCTAAGTTGACTTGGATCTTTTTTCTTTTCTTTTCTTTTCTTTAAAAACTTGGGTTTTATTTAAAAAAAATCACCTTTCAACATTATGTTGATTTGAGAATTGAGCTTCGTAATTTTATTCAATTTTCTTTCAACTAGGTTATCTCGGTTTCATAATCAAGTCATGGATTTAGCAAGCTGACTCAAGTGGGCAAGGGTCATCTTTTTTTCCTTTTTTAAAATTGATTTTTTTTCAATTTTGTCCTTAAATACTTGATGTGCTAGGAACTAACCTTTAAGTTTTTTTAATTTTGCTTTCTATGGTTTTATCATGTTCTAATTTAATTTTTTTTCTTTGTTATCAAATAAGATTATGGAGATCTTTTAAGAATACTTGGAGAATATCTTTCCATAATATTGACAAGCGTTCGTTTTTTGTAGTTAATCATTGTCAAGTTTTTTTGTTTAGTTTGGTTTATTTATTGTCATTATAGTTTTTAATCATATTATTAAATTAACCAAACTTATTAAACCTATTTCAATCAATGATTCGAGTCTTAACTTTTTTTTCTTTTTTCTTTAAAAATATTAGCATTGTCTGAGATTTTTTTTTTTTACTAGAGAAAAATCGATCCGACCCACAGTATAGCGTGGGCCACCAATTTAGTCTTATACTAAAAAACTCACTCTAGATTTTTAAGTGACTATTTTTCTTATCAAAATACTTCAAGTTCTTAAAATGGGATAAAAATCACTTTAATTTTATCTAATGTACATCAAGGTTGCGTGGAGTTTGAAATGTGATTCAAGGATTTTTTTTAAGTTCAGGATAAGATGTGTTTTCAAAGAAGTTATTTGTTTTTATCGAAAATACATTTTATTTTCAAACTAGCTTACCTATAAATTAAAACTAAATTAATTTTATAGAGCATTTTAAAAATATATAACTCATATTAATCTAATACATTAACGTAAATTTAATAAATTATATTAAATACTAAATTTAATATTTTAACTAAAATATCAAACATGTATTCTTAATCATCATATCATAAATAGGTGGGCCGCAATGGCGGGCAAGGTTTTTTTGTAACATTAAAGAAGATGTTCAAATGTCGCTAACATGTTTTAAGGAAGAAAAAAGATATGTGCACCCTAATGGGTTCAATAAAGTGGTTCCATTTAGTTATATGATAGAAAAGGTAAAGACACTAAATGGATCAAATTTTAAAAGCAGAAGTGATAAAGATGACATGTAGAAAAAGAACACTTGCCATAAGAAAAAAAAAATTATGAAGTTGAATTCCAAGATAACCTAATGTTAAAGGATGAAAATAAAAAAATAAAAATAAAAATGTCAAAACAAAACTTGTCGAGTTAACCCGAGTAAGTTTAGCAACTCGTAGCCAGGATAAAATTGGGAAATAAAAAGGTCATAAAAAAGAAGGATGAAATTAGAAAAAAAAAAGTTAAAAAAAGACCCTAAGGCAACCCTATAAAAATAAAATAAAATAACGATAGCCAATTCCCACCAATCCACATGTATAAGGATGGAATTAGAAGAAAACAAAATCATAAAAAAAAAACCAAGAAAAAATAAAACACCTGTAAACGCAATTAAGACCATCAAACCTTGCGAGCCGGATCATGCTAATGTTGTAATCTAATAAAAGACAAAAACAGGAAAAATGATGAACCTTAATTTAAAAAGAAATCAATTTTAAAGGATGAAACTAAAAAATATAAAAAAAAATGTCTCAAAAAATACCTAAATAAACCTACTAGACATGTTATCCACGATATGAAATCGAGATAACCTAATAAAAATAAAACCAAAAAAACAAATCATGAAACCTGTTTCTTTTTAAAAAAGTTAAGGGGTGAAATAAAAAAAACAAATAAGTGAAAAAAAAATAACAATGTCAAGCCTAGTTAACTTTTTAAACCCATGACCCGAGTTATTAGACTGGAAATACCACATTCGGAAAAAACATGAAGCCCGATTAACTTCTTAATCATATTATTAAATTAACCAAACAAATCGACATTTTACAAAATAGCAAAGAATAAAAATTAGAGCACGAGTACAAAGGTGAAATATCAGTAAATGAGAGGACAACTTTAAAATTTTAAATGGTAAACTCGAGTTTCAAGAGAAAATGAGAGAAAAGAGGAGAATTAGAAAGAAGAGGCCACTAATGACAGACCATCGTATAAACAAAGACATACATCATCCCATGTGGAAGGAGACGGGTCGACGTTCCAATACTTTCGTAGAAGTCCATAAAAGCCACAAAGCCCTCTAGAAGACTGTAAACGCCTTCCATCCACTAGCATGTGTTGCAGGTGCCAACCAACTTTTCATGCCCGTTTGCTCCAAACATCATACTTGTCCATCTTTTAATTTTGGTCTTTTAACACTTAATTGTTTTAAATTAATCAAATTTTTATTTATTTTGCCAAACAAAACATCAACTAAGCACCATAAATTTCCCTCGATATTGCAATATTCTCGTATCAAAACATCAAAAACAAACTACCACGTCAAATCATAAACAAAGTCAATTTGAAATGATCAAATTAGAAAAAAAAAAAGTTGATGTACTAGAAGAAAAAAAAACTTACCTTGAATATGCAAATCAATCCCTAATTTTGGTATAGAAAAAAAAGAATTGAACATTTTTTAAATCTCAAATTTGGTCCATAAAGCTATAAATATTGTAAATAAATTAAATTGATTTTTTTAATCAGTCAAATTGTTTTTTTATTTCACAAAACCAAGCATCAACTGAGCATCAGAAAATTTCCCTCGATATTGCAATATCCTTGTATCAAGACATCAAAAACAAACTACTACGTTAAATCATAAATAAAGTCAAATTGAAAGTATCAAATTAAAAATTAATGTACTAGAAAAAAAAACTTACCTTGACTATGCAAATCAATACCTAATTTTGGTATAAAAAAAAGGACTGCAAATTTTTTACATTCCACATTTGGTCCCTAAAACTCTAATTATTGTAAATAAATTAAATTGAATTGTTTTTTTCCGCAAAACCAAGAATTAGTTGAGCAACATAACATTTCCTTAACACCTCAAGATCTTCATACACACGCATTAAAAACAAATTACTAAGACCAATCAAAAATCAAATCAATTTTTAAGGACCAAATTAGAAGAAAAAAAACTAAGGGACTTGTCGCACGTCTGCGTCGTCACGACGAAGCATACACTTTTATAGGTATGAAGTAATCCGGAAAATATAGGGAGATAAGAAATTCTTGTCTTTTATCAGTGGAAAGCGGGAATAGGAGTCGCCACCTAGTATTTTGGTCACTAGAAACCCTAACTGATCTCAGAGATCTGGTACGGGGACTGGTTGCGTAAAGGGAAGGTATTAGCACCCCAAATACGCCCTACCTAAGGTAAGCTGCATTGTTTGATTGTATGATAAAAAGCTAAGGTGTTATTGTATTTATAATTGTTGGTCCGTCTATGGTTTAAGAAAAGTCCTCCTCGGTAAGGAGGTCCTTATCTTATCGAGTAAAAACCTAACCGTTCTAATGTCAATAAAAAGGAACTACCTTTTTAATATCGGGAATACATTTTACGTATAAATTCATAATCCTAGATAAGGGTGATCATTTTTTATTCGGTTCGGTTTTTACCCGAAAAACAGCCAAACCGAAAAAAAGAGACCCGAAATCGAACTGGAACCGGCCTAAACCGGCCAGTTTCGGTTTGATTTTTTTATCAAAAAAAGGACAAACCTATAGGCTTATTTTGGGCTTTTTAATAGGCTTTTTAATGGGCTTCTAATGGATTTCTATTGGGCTTACAATTAATGTTGATATTGTCTCATTTTTTTTGAAGATTCCAAATATATTTAATTTTTTTACCCCTAAATATTCAATTGTATTAAATTATTATTGTCAATCTTATGTTTATTAAATTTTTTGGTTAATGAATAATCATTTATATGAAATTATTAATATCAATCTTGTTTTCAATATATTTTTTAACTTACTAATATTTTTCTACTTCCGAAAAGTTTAAATAAATAACACACACTCACAATCACACACCAATAAGTTAAAGTCCAAATTACAAACCATTGCCTTCAAAGGGCTTAACGAAAAAACAACAAATAACATTATCATAAAACATTCCAAGCCACAAAAAATAAATCTTCATGTGCACATCGTCTTAATAAAAAAGCACTTCAAGAGCATTGCACTTTGATTCCTGAAATTCATAATCTAGAATTATAACATGATAAATTAAATCAGAAGATATAAAAATAAAAAAAGATATTTATACCATACGTTTTCAATAAATGCATCACAATTTGTGAACTAATTATCATCCGTTGCTAAATGTAACTTTCCACCAAATTCTACAAAATAAAATATTAAACATGTTAGAATAAAAATGTGTTAATTAATAAATCATAAAATAAAAGTTGTAAGTTTTTAAGAAACATTACCCTATTCAAGGTTTTCGTAGGTTTCAAAATCATTCATCAAGGTTGTATTATCAGTTGGAATTGGACCATGATGCAACCAATTTTGACAACAAATAAGTGTTTGAACTGTTGTTGGAGATAGAGAACTTCAAAATTGGTCGAGTATACGACCACCTGTGCTAAAGGCTGATTCAGAAGCCACTGTGGATATAGGAATAGCCAGAATATGTTGTGCAACTTTCAAAAGTATCTTATATTTTGAAGCATTAATCTTCCACCAACCTAAAATATCTAATTTATCATCATTAGGATCCTCACAACCATCAACCAAATACCTCTCAACCTCATTTCTATTTTCCACATTATCTTTCTTTAGTAAGTGCCATTTGAACCGAGCTAAAGTGTTAACATCTACCTCCATGTCATCAATAGCATCATTAACATCTTGTTTATGCCTAGTATCATCCATCATTTCATCGGCTTTCAAATAAAACTCATATAAGCTCACCAAATTATTTTTCATTTTTTTGTTAGCAATTGTGCTTTGTCATAATCATAAACTGACCAAAACAAAATTTCACATATTTCAACTTAAGACATGGATCCAAAACATTAGTCACATACAATAAAAAATTCTGATTTGCTCCACTACCCCAATACTTCTCAAACTTACTCATCATGTTCATCGCCATTCCACTCAAAATATTATCTCTATTTTTACACAATTACAACAAGTTTGTATGCATGTAAATCAATTCATTGAAGAAAGAATTTGATGTAACATGCAATGAGCCAGAAAATTTCAATATAACCATGTAAAAGATCTTTAAAAACTTCAGCAAAGTTCTAGCATTTTCCCAATTCTCCAAACTAGGTGGCCCTATGTTTTTTTATTTCCTTTTGAATCAACCTCCAAAAAGTAACTCACATACCTAGGTTCACTTTGACTTAACCTCATAAACACCTTTTCAAACTTTTCAACAGCTTCTAACATAAGATAAGTTGAATTCCATCGAGTTGCGACATCCAAACACAATGATTTCTTACACTCTATATGCAACTTTTCTGCAAACTTTTTAAATGCAAGTAGCCTAGATGGTGAAGATCTCACAAATCTAATTGCATTTCAAATCTTAACAATCGAAACATTCATCTCTTTCAAACCATCACATATAATGAGGTTTATAATGTGTCACAACATTTAAAATGCAAATGTTCATTTGACAATATATTAGTTGGCCAATCTTTCATCACATTCTTTAAATATGAAATAGTAACACTATTAGAGCTTGTATTATCTACTGTAACAGTTAAAAGTTTATCAATCCCCCAATCTAACAAACAATTCTCAATAACTTGACCAATTGTCTCACCCATATGATTCGAAACTTGATAAAAATTCAGAATTCTTTTATACAAATTCCATTCATTATCAATCCAATGAGCTATTAAGGACATATAGTTAATGTTTTGGATTGATGTCCATGTATTTGTTGTTAAGCATAATCGTTGACCCTTAAGAGCTCTTTTTAATTTTCCTTCTCTTCAACATAAAGTTTCAAACAATCTCTCATAACAGTGAAACGATAAGGAATATCAAATCTAGGCTGCAAGGTCCTAGAAAATAATCTAAATCCCTTACCCTCCACAAAATTAAAAGGCTCATCAATTATAACCATTTTCACTAGTGCCTTTCTGCATTCATCATAATCATAATCTATTGCCTTTAGAGTTCCCACACTTCGATCTCCTAATTCACCCCCTACTTTATTAGGTTCTAATACCAAAATTTTTTGCTTTTTATCAACCACAAAAGGAAACTTTCTGCATACTTTCAAATGACTCCACCTATTACTTATCCCATTAATAATAGTATGACATGCATAATCCTTTCCACAATAATTACATTCAGCTCTAGGGGTTATGGGATCACCATCAAGTTTTGTAAAATGATCCCAAATTTGTGACTTTTTTATCATCAACATTTCTTTTCCTAGATGCAAGGACTTAAAGTTGTTTACCTTTATTATCCGTGGTGGATCCTGTAGTAGTTGATGTTGGGTTAGTGTTTGAAGCTGAGGCATTGGTTGATGTTGGGGTAGTGCCAGTGGATGAATCATTTTGATTTTAAAGGATTTCCATCTTTAATTACCAAATGCAAATATGTTCATTATCACTTGCACAATTCTTTTCAGCACTTAATAAACATAAAGATTAAAATCATGTTTAAAAATTAAAATGAAACAAATATTACAGAAGTAACATGTCAAAACAAGCTTAGAAAATCTATCAATGGAGGAAAAATAATTACAGAAGTAACAGAACAATGAATACAAGAATAACATGATTTTAATGAATACAAAATGCCAATCAAGATCATCCAAAACAGAATAATGAATACATTTTACAGAATGACAAAACAAAACCGAATAAAAAAAACTCATCAAAACAAAATTAGTTTACAGAATCAAGTCAATCAACACAGGCTTATAAACATGATTTTAATCAAACTACTTGATGTGACCTTATAAATCAACCAACATAGCAACAAAATCAACAATTCATCTGTTTTTAGTAATCAACCAACAAAGCAACAGAATCAACATAGCAACAGGCTACAGCAACAGAATCAACACAGCAACAACAACAGAATCAACACAAGTTTACAATAGCAGATATTGAAATTACATTTACAAAATAGCAAAATAAACTACAAAATTACATGTAAGATTCTGAAATTACATGTACAAGACAGCTATAATCCTAAACTGCAAACAATTGTAAGAACGGCAATTTTGATTAAAAATAATCATAATCCTAAATTGCTAAATCCCTTTTATTCAAACAAAGGGAAAAAAAATTCGTTTTAATCACCCAAATAGCTCTAAATTCTAATTTAAACCTAAACCAAAATTCATCACCCAACAAAATTGATTAAAAATAACAATAAGCTTAACTATATGAATTTATTAGAAAGGAGAAAAAAAATTAAAACTCACTGGTTTTGAGAGGCTGAGGAAATCAAGAAACGTCGGTTTGATGGAAACACCGAGTCACCGATAGTGTTAATCCAGTGGAGACTGAGGAAGAAACGTATAAACAATAAGCTTAAATGTATTAAAAATAACAATAACCTTAACCGAATTAACTAATTAATTAATTAATTAGAAATGAGAAAAAAAATTAAAACTCACTGGTTTTGAGAGGTTGAGGAAACGTCGGTCTGATGGAAACACAGACTATTTTGGTCCAGTTGAGACTGAGGAAACGTCGATGGTCGATCTATGTTTATGTTTTCTTAGTCTAAGGAGAGTGGAGAAGGAGAGGAGAAAAGGCGAGAGGGAGCGAGTTGCGGGTGCTCTGGTACGGGGGCGGCCTTAGTAGAGGCTAGAGAGGGCGGGGGCGGGTGGCTCTGAGCAGTGAGAGGAGAGATTGTTTGAAAATTGAAATTGAAATGTTTAATGTTAGGGGAGAGTAAACTGGAGAGCAGAAAGGGGCGCGACGTGACAACTTTTTCTATTTATACTAGCCTAGGGACCCTTTTTTTAACCGGTCCAGTCCAGTTAACCCGGTTTCTGCACTACAAAACCGAACCAAACCGGGATTTTTTCTACATAATCTAATCGGTTTAATCGGTTTTATTTTTTGGTTTGGTTTTTTGGTTAATTTTTTATCGGTTTACTCGGTTTATCGGTTTTTTTGAACACCTCTAATCTTAGATACTAAAAGAAAAAAAAATATTTTTTAGGTGTTTTTGAAATATTGGCCTAATTCTCATGGCTTTAATAAACTGGTTCTTAAAGCCAAAATGCATGTTAAAACATATATTTTTTGAATTTTTGTTGTACGAAAATACGATGTGATGATTTTTTTTTTCTTATCTTTGAGATACTAGGCTGTATGCAAGAAAATAAGACATATTTTTATATATAATTTTCCTTTTGCAACATTTTTAGAGAAAACCAGGTATTTTAATATCGGATTGTATCTTTACGGTATAAAAATAGAAACTAGTATTAAGAAAAATTTGATAAAAAAATACGCGTGAAAGTAACAAAAAAATTTTGAAAGGATTTTTTGGATTGGGCCGGACCCAACCTAGTCATTTTGGGTTGGGGCGGTGACACGACCAAAAGATTAATGTCTTATCCCAAGTGCAAGAGTGTCAAAGTAATAAATAACTCAGTAAGAACGGGGTCGAACCACAGGGAGGTGAATTATATAAAATTATAAACAATAAATGAAAGGAGTTGAAGAGAACTTTTGAGGTGTGACATTGATGTAAGGATTAAACAATGATAAAATAATTGTCAAGGTTAGAGAATCCACTAATAGTATTTCAAACAAGTATAGTATAAACTCTTTTTATTACTTGACTGGAAACCACACATAAAGGAGGTTCCAATCGGATTATAAATTATTAACATGATTGCATTAATTATCTTATTCGACTAATGTCAATACTTGTAAATATTATCAGGTATTCATGGTGATAACTTATATTAACAACAAATCAAGTTCCTTTCATAGCACAGGTATCGGTTATACCTTACAGTTGGGCTATGAAAGTGTCAAGTATTTGTTGTACCCAGGGTTGTTCAACACAAATCTAGATTACCATTTATCAAGCAAGGTATTAAGAGTGAGTAAGATAATAAATACAAAATATGTTAGTATCAAATATTAAAGTCCAAGTTGAGTTTATATTATACTTATTCTTACACCATTAATGTAACCTTTTCACCTTAACATAATAAACTTAGTTGAACATTATGAATAAGAGAAATATAGATAAACAAGACAAGAACATAATTATATAAGTATAGTAAAGGAAATGAAAAGCATAAACAAGAGATTAATGAAAGCAAAACTTAAGCATTACAAAAATATAAAGAAAGAGAGCAAGAACATGATTTTGATCTGAAAACCAAGACGCCTAAATGCATGGAAAATGCCTCCTTTTAAAGGCTAAAATTCAGAATTATTGATTTGATGACTAATTGTTGAGTGGGTGGCCACATCTTGACTTGATGACAATCCTTATCTTCTTGTCTGAACAAAACGTCATTCCTAACATCAGAATTGGAACAGATTGTCTTTATTAAAGTTCTGGGCAATTGTCTCAGCTTTCCAACAAAACAAGAATTGACATATTTAGACTTCTAAAACTCAAGATATGGGCTGAAAATTAAACAGTGTCTGGGCTGTAGGATAGATTTCAACTTCTCCGTTGTTGCTACCATTTGAACTCGAAAATGGCATTTTTAAATCTTGGACTCTTCATGAAAGTTTTAGGCCTATGTCTTAGCTTTTCATACATATAAACCAGACCTAAATCCAAGTTCTACAACTCCAGTTATGATCCATTAACCGAATGATGTTCTAGTTTGGACTGAACTAGCATCTCTTTTCTAAGCTTAGCCCTCTCTTTGTCTTCTCAATTTCAGTAGTTAAACTCATCAATCAATCCTTTAATTTATGTGATAGCCTGCATTAAGATGAACATTTACTATAAATTAAAGGTATCTTATATTATTAAACATGTTATTATAAAACATGCTCTAGTTAAGGAGTTATTTATATTTCAAGTGCAAAATGATGATATAAAACCTTGATAAAAATGCAATTTTAAGTACTAATCAGCCGGACTTGTCCAACCCAATAAACAGTTAATTCACTCTCCACTATTCACTTTGCAGAACAGTTAAGGCGAGGCGAAATGAAGAAAAAGAAGAAGAAGAAGGAAAGGAGGAGGAAGGGAGTGGGGCGGCTGACCGAGTAGTGGCGCTGATGGTGGTTCTTTTTTTTTTTCTGTGTTTTCCTTGTCCTCTACTTCTGTTGTCCCTCATGTTCTTTCTCTTTTTCTATGTTTTGCTTATATTGCTTTTCTCTCTGTCAACAATGTTCTCCCCTCTCTGCAGTGGCTTCGTAGCGATGCTTCTGTTCTCGGTGGTTCACAGTGGCGGATTCACGGTGGCAGACGACAATTTATGGTGATTTTTCCCCTGTTCTCTTCTGTTATTCCCCTAGTTTTCTTTCTCCTTTTTCTGTTTTTATTCTCTCTCTCTCTCTCTCATGTTTCAAAGACAATTTCCCCATAAATCTTTTTCTGTCTAAAAAAACTCCCCCTGATTGTTGTCTCTCTGTTTTTCGTTCCTCTCTCTCTCAAATTTTTCCTCCCTGCTCCTGTTTCTTTTAAATCTTTCTCTCTTCTTCAAAATCCTATGTTTCTCATCCCCAGTTCTCAAAACCAATCCCCCCACTGGTCTATTCCTTTCGGGTGGTATTTATAGGGGGCAAGAGGAGCGGGATCGACCCTACCCCTGTCCCATCATGGTGCATAGGGAGCGAGGCCACCTCGCTTTGCCCCGGTGCCTGGCAAGGTACCTAATAGGGAGCCGTTTGCAAGGCATAACTCCCTTGGTTTTACATTATGAGGGGGCGTGGGTTGTGTTGGGTTTTGACAGTGTTTGTGCAAGTGGGGGAGAGAGGGAGAGTGAGAGCACGACAAAAAAATAATTCAAAAACCTTCTTCTTCCCCTACTATGCGTCAAGGGGAAGAAGAAGAATAGTGTTGTTCAAAACGGCATTGTTTTGGGCTTTTTCTTTTCTTTTTTCTTTTTCTTTATATATAAATTGGGTTCCAAAAATGGGTAACAATAGGACTAATATATCTTTTAAGGATAAAAAAGAATCACATTGCGAATCCATAATGATTCTCTTTTTAATGTAAAGTGAAACACTGAGGGGTATTAGTTTTTAACTAGCTATTTAGCCCACGCTCCATTGAAAGTCGTATTTTTTTAAAATGGATATGCAATATTTTTCAAAATGTATTTTCTTTTACATACAAAATTCTAAATATAAATTGAAAACCTTATGCAAGCATCTAATTAAATAAATTGATAATCATTTATGTAAATAAATAATAAAAAAAGTTTGTTAAAGATAACTAAAAGCAAGACTAGAAAAAACAAGAGATAGATGTAGATCAAGATATTTGATCTCGCAACATAAAACATTTATCTGGTTGTGTTTACTGAATTTATTTATTGAGATCAGTTTTTTATTCAATTAAACAATAATAAAAATAGACACACATAAAACTGATTGAACAAAAAGGAAAAAAAATATCATGCAAGATTGCACATATTATAAATATTATTTAAAAATAAAAAATTTTATTTCTAAAAAATAAAGTTCATCTATATAAAACACTAAAAAAACTTATAAATGAATCAAAATAATATCTCAAAAAATTAAATACATACAAAATAATTTTAAAAAAAAACCTTTATTCAAAACAGGCTAAATAAGAGAAAATAAAAAAGTATAGAGGAGGGATATTAATTGAAACATAAATTTAAAAGGTATTTAAAAAAAACATAAAAAATTATCAATTAAAATAAAATAAAAAGAATTAAAAATATAAGAAAAAGACTGTGATAGTCTAGGCATGCAAGCACGTTTAAAAGAAATTAAAAAAAAAACAAATAACTTGGGTTATAGGCTCGACTAAGTTTAATAAGTTGTAACTAGTTTAATAACTTGGGTTATAACTATTTTTACTTATTGAAAAAAAATGTCGAATAATGAAATAAAAAAAATATAAGCTAAAAAAAGAATATCGACATGTATTAACATTTCAAAACTTGTAACTTGGGTCCTTAGACTGAAAACACCATAAAAAAAATCACGAAACTCAATCCCTAACAAATCTGAAGGGTGAAATAAGGAAAAAAAATCAATTACACAAAAGGATATAAAATTTAAAAATATAATTAAAAGAATGAGGGTGAAAATAAAAATAAGAAATAAATGAGAGGGCAACCAAAATCTTTTGATTGGAGGGTTATGTTGAAAAGAAAAAAAATCAAAAGAATGAGGGTAAAATTGAAAAAGATACAGCATAAACTTTGATTAAATGATGAAATTAAAAACCAATAAAACTTTAATAAAAAAGCCAAAGAAAAAAAATTAGGAATCAAAAGAATAAGGATTGAATTGAAAAAAGTAATATATGTTAAATTATAAATTAAGGATCAAATTAGAAAAAAACAAAACTTTTTTAAAAGGGTTAAAAAAAAGAATAAGGACTAAAACACAAAAAGCAAAAAGGAATAACATGTACTTTTTAGGGAGGAGAGAGAAAAGAAAAGAAAACAAAATTACTTTTTAGGAAGGAAAGAAAAAAGAAAAGAAAACAAAATAGCCACTAGTAACAAACCATTCGTACTAAAAAGAAAAGGACATGACGACGCTTCTAATGACATAGTAAAATGACAAGTTTGGCCACTAGAAGGTATTGCAAGAGCTGCTCAAATCACAGAATACCTCTCACGCATTGACGTATAAACTGCAAACGCCAGCAACTTTTTAGAATTAAATATTAATTTGTCAAGAAAAAACTAAAATACCCTTAATAAATTTAGAATTTATGGGAAAAAAAGCTCTATGAAAGGACTAACATGCCCTTACGTGGATGGCCAAAGTTTTCCTAATTCCAGGGGTAAATGAAATTACAAAAACACTTGTTTGACAACTCTAATTTTTCTTTAGTTTGAGAATAAATTGATTATTTTATTGTTTTCTCAAATGATACATATATTCTCATTAATGTTTTAATAACTAATAAATAATAAAAAAACATTGAATTATATACCTTAACCAAAAATATTAAGACATGTTTAAGATTGTAATAGTGATTGCGGTTAAAAATATTTTTTATATAGAAATATATTAAAATAATATTTTTTTATTTTTAAAAAATTATTTTTAATATCAACATATTAAAACGATTTAAAAATATAAAAAAATTAAAAATTAAAAAAAATCTACACTATATCTCTATACAAACTCTAAATATTTTTAATAAAAAGAGAGAGAAAAATATTTTTTTATTGTAAAAGTGAATAGTAATATATGAGTACTATAATATAATATAATGCTGCGAAACAGATACAAATAATGCTGCGAAACAGATACAAATAGTAATATATGGGCACAAAGATTTTCTTAAGCATTTTAGAG
>Ga0325414_1000495_pt1 | contig 32250 bp, 14 predicted proteins | sample PopdelMetagenome_8_FD_206183 | JGI IMG/M metagenome (GOLD analysis project Ga0325414, IMG submission 206183) | Populus deltoides microbial communities from Bellville, Georgia, United States - Leaf-PdKOR-R3 | ecosystem: Host-associated > Plants > Phyllosphere > Phylloplane/Leaf | place: USA... | reverse complement strand
GTTAGACTGCCCACACAAAAATTAATTTTTATATATATATATATATATATATATATATATATATATATATATATATATATATAAAACCGACATGTGGGATAGCTGACAAATGAACATATATTATGTGGAAACTAGTTACTTGGTTAATAGGACTAGTGCCCTCGTTAATGGGTAATTGAAAAAACTAGTTATCCTAATTAATGAGCAATTGGAGAAACTAGTTCCCTAGTTAATGAAATTAGTATTCTGGTTAATATGCAATTAAAGAAACCAATTAATTTGGTAATGGAATAAATGTTGGTTTGGACTTAGAGATGACATTAGTATGTTTTTAAGTTGTGCTAATTGTATTGATTTGTAAGGTTAAAGTTAAAATAATAAATTAATAGTTTAGTAATTGGTGTGGTAAATATATAAAGGAGATATTATTAAATAATCATTGTGTATAAAACTAATTGTCTTTGATGTTAAGAAATTATTAGGTACCTCATAACATTGTGCTGAGCAGCAAATCATGATTGTAGTGTTGGATTGCGATATTTGATGAAGTATCGATAACTTGGTATAGTTCGAGCATATAAAAAACTCAACCATAATTTTGGTAGAGTGTATATTATATAATTTTAAAAGACAGTTTTGCTAAATTATATCCAAATGGTTGAGTTCGTCATATAAAGTGATTATTAAGTTATTTGACTGACCTATTGACAACAACAATAATAAGTAATAGAGTAAGGTGTATATGAGTTTGATTGTGTTGACAAGTTAAGGATTGAGTATTAAATGAGCATTACCAACAAAATTTAATGAAAAAGAAAAATGATTTGATCATGTCTTGTAAGTATAAAAATAATGAAAGGTTATATGATAAATTATAAATAATAAAAATAGACATGAGATAAGTAGAATGAATAATGAATCGAGGAAATTTTTCAATATGATAAAGGTGTTATATGGACTGAAGCACAATATATCTTAGATGTAATAAATGCTAGGGAAGTAAAAAGATGTCATGAATTAAATATATTGTAAGTTAAATAACAATGTGAATCAGTCGTGATTGTATAATGAGTTACGATACGTGCTAAAAGTGGTTGACAGAGAAAAAAATCATATGATTTATGTGTTAATGAAATAGATTGTGAGGTAAGTTTCTTCAGTTGTGAAATAATAATATTAATATAAATTAAATATATTCATAAAGTGAAAATAGTTATGAAATAATATCGACATGAAAATAAACATTATATGAAAGTGTTTGAATGAGACTAATGAATTTTAAAATTGTAAGGAATAAATTGTATAGTGACAAGTTAAACTATATCATGAATGAAACAATTGTCATGATGCAATGGTAATAATGTGATGAATAAAATGATGGGAATAAAATTTATCTGGGAATAATAAAAAAAGAAAAATGTTGAAAATTTATCTTTAAGATTAACATTCTTAAAGAAAAAAAAGATGAAATTAGTTTTGATTATATAATTATAAAATGTTAGTAATGGAGAAGATACAAATGTTTAATATGATTTATTATGTAATTTTGTGCATATCACAAGTATTTTCCTTTGAAAACATCCATTTTTTAGAGTCATCGAGTTATTCAATATTATACAAAAAAAATATTTTTATTTTCAGAAAATAAAAAATTTATAAATAGGTAATGTGAATGTAGTTTTAAAAAGAGTTGTAATAAATTATGTACATTTATAAAACTTCTTAAAGGTTTTTGGGGCTATTCTTTATATATATAAAATAAAATAATTTTTACTCCAATCTCTACATACTTAGCCATTGAAATTAAATAAAAATGCAAATGAAAGTATGAGGTGTTAGACTTTTTTTTTTCGTTCAAATTAAAAACTAAAAAATAAAAATAAATAAAGTTTTGGATCAAAATTAAATTTTATAAAAAATTAAAAGACTGAAAGTTTATAATTTTAAAAGTAGACAACAATATAAAAATTCAAAAGAATTATAAAATTTCCATTTTTACAGTAATATACCATTTTCTTTTAGTATATTTTATAACGTAATATAATAATTTTATTACACATTCAAACTTTTTGTTATCATTCAATCATCACCATTTCATCATTAAACCCAATTTCTTTGAGAACATTACTAATTTTTATTTCATATATGTTTTAATTGTCATTTTTTTAATCATAATATTTATTTTCTTTTAAATGTTAAAAACTCACTCATTTGATTAAAAACATTTCTTCTTATACATTTTAATAACAATCACTGTTTAATTAATTAAGTTGATTCAATTTATAAAAAAATTAATTACTCTAATTCATTCATTTTTTATTGTTACAAGTGATTAAATTAAAAAAAAATAACTATATGATGATTTTATTGTTGAAGATGCATTGTCTACTCTCTTACGAAATATTGTAGATTGGAATGATCAATTTTTCATAAATTTTTAGTTTGGTTCTCAAATCCCCCCCCCCAATTGAGTCATTATCATCCCAGATTAATAGCCAATCACATATTTTTTAAAGAAATAATACAATCAAAATACAGAGGACTAAAGTGAAAAATATAAAAAATAGGAGGCAACTTTAAATTTCATAAAAAAATTGTTTGGTCCCCCATTTTTTAACAAGTGGTCGGTCCCTTTAGTTATCAGAAATTTTTTTTTGATACCAAACTCTATTTTCCTCATTTCTCAGTCATTGTTTTTTGTGAGGGGAAAGAGAGACACTCGTTGAAATTCATCGTAAAGAGAAAGTCATTATTGACAACTATTCTGACCATCAAAATGATTAAAATTAGTGTCAACAAAATTCATTTAATGAGGGGAGTCTTATAATAGTTGTTTTGAGCTTTAATTTTGCTTAAAAAACAAGATCTAAGTCGAGAATAAGAGATTCTATTTAGGTTGATTTTGTGAGTTAGCTTTCTTTTTGTTATTAGGTTGATATGTTAGTTTATTGATGTTTTAAGAGTGTTTTTAGAGTATTTTTAGGTTAAAATGTTTTATAGTGGTTGTTTTGAGCTTCAATATTGCTTAAAAAATAATATCTAAGTCGAGAATGAGAGATTTGATTCAAGTTAATTTTGTGAGTTGGCTTTATTTATTTCATTGACATGTTGGTTTGTTGATGTTTTAAGAGTGTTTGTAGAGTGTTTTTGGATTTAAATAGGTTTTTTGGGCAAAAAACTCTTGATTTTCAGGGCACTACTGTGATGGGTGAATTATGGGATAGTTTTTGCCTATTTTTTTTCTAAAAAACAACATGAAAAAAAAAAATACAAGCACAAGTATGAGGATTTGTGCTTGAAGGCCCACACACTCAAGTTATTGCTTAGGGCACTAGGCTATGGGCAGTGGGCCTGCGCTACTAGGTTATTTTTTATATCTTTTTTGTTGTTTTTTTAGTATATTTAGGTTAACTATATATTTATGTGAAAACATTTTTAACTCGGTTGAGTCCATGGCTCGAATCGCAGGTTCGACTGGTTAAGTCATAACATTTGGTCTATTATTTTTTTGTTTGGTGCCTTTTTTGCCCCTCGTTTAAAAAAACAATTTCATTATTTGTTATCGATAATTTATTTTCTTTTATTTAACTTAAAACAAAAAAAAAACAATTTGACCTTTTTATTTAATAATCTATTTTTGCTTTCTTCTTTAAAAATAATATTTCATACAAAAAAATTCTCACGCGCTTTTTTTTTCATATAAATCCATTAAATAAAAAATAATCTCTAGGATAAAAAAATTATTGAATCCAATAGCATGCATGACTTGCGTCGCAAGATTGATTGGTTGATTTAATTTCAATTTTTTTTTAAAAAAATTAAGTTTTATTTTTTATTAATTTTGTTTTTCAATATTAAAGTAGTTGGAGATTTAACTTTTTAGTTTTTTTTTTCAAGATTTTCCCTAATAAATTTCGCATGCCAATCTAAATTGATACAGGTAGATGTAATGCATTTCCGTCTCAGTATTAAATAAAAGTACTATTTAATGTAGGTCTAATTTTAAGTTTATGATTAAAATCTATATTTATTAAAAGACACGTTAGAAATACTTAAACTATTTTTAGCGTTTGAAATTTTTTTTACTCTGAAACCGCGTCACAGCTCGGCCAATGTAGCCGTTGTATCTTTATATCGAGTCGCTCTTTTATTGCTTGCTTTCCAAATATTCATTACTAGGGCTATCTCTTACCTCTTACCTCTGCAAAAAAGCCTATACCACAAGCTATATAATTGAGATGTAAAAAAAAAACTGATGCACATTGAGAAATGAAGTGCATGTGTCAATTGGGTGGAGGCAATGTAGAATTTGCCAAGAAAGTCAAAGCAATAAATAGAGATTGAAAGAGTCAAACCCCATCTCCAACAATCACGCATGGTTTTACAGCCAAGAAATTTGTGTTACAAAAGAAGAGCAAACACAGAGAAACAGAGAGGGAGGGCAAAAAAACAAGAAAGAGGAGAGTGCAAATGCATTGCAGTCTCCCTTTTTTGGATCTCTCATAATAAAATAAGAACCGATTAATAATTGATATCCAACACACCCTTTTCTTCTATTTGACGATTGATATATGTATCTAATATCTTAGACCTAACTAAATCGTGTTTCTGTTAAAACTCTTGCCATGGAAAATGTTAGCCGCGTTCGAGCATTTTCATCTCCTGAATTGCTACCGCTTCCAACAAGCTCGACTGATCAAGGGCCAGAAGATTATAGCTTAGAAGGTGATTGCGTTTTCTTTTTTCCTTTCTTCCTTCCTGCATCTGCTGATCAAGAGAATTAAACAGATCCATGACATGCCACTAGATCATAGATAATGGAAGGAAATAAATTAAGAAATATCCTGCTGCTTTAAAGCTTTTGCATTCAACATGGTATTTAGCGTGGTAAACTAATGAAAAAAAAATGATTAAGAGAGTTTCGCATGAGGCTTCGTATTAGCAATTAGCAGCATGCATCGAGCTATTTTTCTTTGTTGGGTAGAAGTAACTTGTTCTTCCTATTTGTACATAAATTCTCTTCTGCCGGTATAGGTGTTGCGACAAATGTGAAGCTACTATTAAAACTAATCCAGGATCACAACGAAGCTAGCACAAAAGACAACGATGACCGTAAAATGCGAAGGTTCGCTGGAATGGTGTCCATTCTGGATGATGTTAAATTCCGAATCCAAAAATCTCAATCTGGCAAGAAGAAGGCACCTCAGCTTAGGCGGTGCAACACGGATCTTAGACGGAGTCAAGCTCCAGCAGACAAGAAACCGCAAGAATCTGTAGGTGACGAGAAAGAGCGGTTAAGGAAGCAGCTAAATGCAAGCATGGCGGCTCGAAAGAGCCTAGAAATGATGTGTTCAAGCTTGGGAAAGGAAAAGGAAATTATGGCAGCAGAGATTGCAAGAAAAGTTCATGAATTGAATGAAGCGGAGGAGCTGGTCAGTGACCTCAAAGCCCAAAATGAGACATTGATGGCAAAACTTCAAGCTCGTGCCCCGCAGAAGAAAAGTAGTAATAGCGGAGGAGAAGCTCAAGGAAATGCAGCACTTCAGGAGCGTAACCGGACGCTTTCAGAGCAACTCCTCAAGTCCCTTGATAGCTGTCGATCTTTAAAGAGAAAATACAAAGTTGCAAAAGAGGAAAACAGAGGAATTTGCGCTACAATGGATGTGATTAAGAGCGAAGTAGGTGCAGGGCTTCAAAAATTACGTAGCTTTAGGAGCAGAGCGGCCATAAGCAAAGATATTGAAGAGGAGATTTCAGAATTAGAGCAAATGTTTGAGGGTTTTGAAATGAAGATCTCAAAACATAGGGACATTGTATATGCTAAACCAAAAGCTGCGATCAATACTAGCAAGCCTCCTGTTCTTGAATAATATGAAGAAGAAAGGATGTTTCATTTTCCCCACAGGAAGACAATACTCTTAGGTATCTTCAATTATTTATAATGAGGGAAGCAGTTGTATCATATCCAAGTAGACATGATTAGTGATGTTGCTCAACTGTCCATGTGCAATTGCCTGATTCAGTTTTCCGGTGGACTCCCTAAACAGCTGTGCAATTCCGAAAGTTTTTTTTTTTGTTTTTTGCTGTATCTTGAGTCGCAGGATCTAAGCTCTTAGAATAAGTTCTTAAGGTTTCTGATGCACCTCATTGTAATGGATCCGTTATTGTGGTAAGCAATTCTCTACATATGTTCAATAATTATTAATTAATGCTCTTAGTGTTGAATGTTGAACCTGTTTTGTGAAAGGTAGTAGTATCATGACTAAACTTGAATAATTCAGTTAAGAATATTGAAGATCAACCACAACAGTTGACTTTACAAGAGCAATAAGAACAAAAGAATGAAGAAGAGTTCCTGGTTGCACCTTCTTTACCTCCTTAGTCTGATAGTACAACTGGATCCTAAAGTTCAGTTCTAAGGAAGACAAAAGGCATACAGGAGATATACAATATCACTCAAAGAATTAATCTTGATAATGCTATTTGTTTAGAGGTGATGATTCTATTACATTTAAAAAAGCTTTCGAAGCTAAATTGAAGAAAACAATAAAAGAGGAGATAAGTGCTATTAATAAAAATAGTACAGGGATCTCACATCACTTCTTAAAGAACACAAGATAATAAAAGTCAAATAGTATTTGAAATTAGAAAAATATAAAGTGATATGAATCATCAAGTATCACCAAATGATTCATTAAAGATGTCAATTGAACCTATTACAAGGTTTAAAACTAAAAAAAGGAATTGACCGGGTTGATTCTATATGTTTTGGTTAACAAGTTGCAAATCTACTAGACTAGATCTTCATATACTGTTTAAGTCATATCTGAAGCTATATATGAGATTTTATTACTCTAATTAGAATAAAAACTAAATATCTTAAATTTTTCATTAATATTTGGTAGGCCTATTAACTCATCCAAATAAATGAAAACTGCATATTTGAAATCAGGATTAAAATCTACTAACAAATAAGAAAATTAAAAAATATATATTTTTCATATGACATGTGAATTCTTACAAGGCAAGAAAATCATTACATGTGGAATCATTATTTTGCAAGGATTTTTTATGCAACAATAATTCTTATTATTTAAAAATATTAGAGATAATTTCGAGTTTATTTTTTCTAATACATAATTTTATGCTAACAAACATAACTTTCTATTCAACCGTTGGTTGGCTTAAGAATTTTTCAGAAGATTCTAGAGGTCTTTTTTTTTATAGGGTTAAAATTTTATAGTGACCAGACATTGTAAAGGCCTTGCGATAAGGTCTAAAAGTTATTGTGCAAGATTTATATTATTTTCCTAGTTGGTTTATGGTTCTTTTTTCTATTTGGATTAGTATTTTTTTAATTATTTTTTTAGATTTTTTAAAGATGTTTTTATATATTATAAATAGGGTTATTTAATTTATTTTAGATTAATTAAATAAGAGACTTTGATTTTATAATAATATTTTATGTGTGAGAAATTGTTCATACTTTAGTTTTTTCATAAACTCTTCATGAGTTATCAAAGATTAAATATTTTTGTGGTGTTTTTTCTTATATTTTTAATTTTTGATTCTTTATAATCAAAAGTTTAAGGCCTTTCATCCAAAAACCTTAATTTTTTTATTCAAGTAATCATTGGGTCAGGTTTTTATTAATCTGATTTAAGCTTTATTATGTTGTTTATATCTTGTTTATGAATTTTATAATTCTTAATATAAAAATATGAGTATATTATTATGAAAAGACATAATAAAATGAAACACGAGTGAAATGATATTACATTAAATATATAACATGAAGGTGTGTGATGATTTTTTTATTAACATAAAATTTAAAACTTGACAATGTCTTCCAAATACAGGTCCTCGCCTAAAGAGGACAAGAACATGTTCCTTTTCTCACAAGCCACGCAACAAGGATTTGAATGTATGATTGTGGCATTCGATAAAATAAAAAATCAAATGGACAAGATTTAAGCTATATTTATTAATTTGCCACAATCCCAAAAGGTTTGTAATAAAAGGAGGTAAGAGAAATTTTAGGCTCCTAGATGTGAAGGCTATCGATTAAGAAACTTGTATGAGATTCATTAAGCATAATGGTGAACAACTTACAATGCTTATGAAAAAATAAATAAGCTAATTGATGAATAGGAAGCTATCGAACAATACTGAAATGATGCAAAACATTCCAGTGGTATTGCACCTTCAAAAGAATTCGAAAATTGATTCGACTGAGTTGGATGCTTCAAGGAGTGAAAGTCCCCTGGATTCATATACTAGGAAGATAACACTGAACAAAAGGTTGATCAACAAGACATGAGAGATTTGTGTGATGTCTTAAAAGGTTCAGAAGGTGATGATAGCATGGAAAGAATTGTTGCTGCGGCCTCAACTGATAAATTGAAAGAAAAGGAATTTGTTGGAGCAAATCTTTGTTGCTGAAACTTCTAATGCATAGGTCATTAGAAATATGAGTGGAGGCTAGAAGACCTTTTGGTTTATCAAAATCACTTGACCTCTATTCAGAAGCCTTGTGTTAGGTTTCTCATACAGATGTAGATTTGGCTACTTTGACTTTAGGTAATGGTTTGACTCCTCAAAGTTCAGAAATTCATTCAATCATACCATGATTTATTGATTACGTTGAAGAATATATGAACGACTCCGTCAAAAATATTTCTTCGAGTAATGGGAATTCAATGGTTTTGGAGCATATACAAGTTACACTAGTCAATGCTCATTTTCGGAGTCCAAAATTTGACACGCTTTTTCAAAAATCATACAAGTTCACCCCGCCTCCGATACGTAGTTCAAATGTTTTCTTGTTCGAGATAATTTTGTAATTGAATGGTTATTCTTAGCCATAGCGCTGCACGGATAATTAATTTTAATTTAGATTTAGATTTAATGTTAACAAGAGAGGCTGATAATGACGGGGGCCGATGTTCGTATTCGTAGAGATCCTTTAGCAAAGCGGATGCGAGAGGATCAAATAAAGCAAAGCATCTAACCTAAAGCTGACAATTTTGTGCTTTAGCTCTGTCTTTTAGCTTTTATCACCTTGATCGATCTAGACGTGAAAATTGTACGTGCGTGCGTGACGACCAGCTCTCTGCTTTTGTATGTTTGTGCGCGCGAATTGCTCTGTGATGTAGAAAACCTAGGAATCCACTAAGTAACCCTTGAGATCCACATGCAGAAGGCTTTCTCGAACTGAATCAACATGGAAATTAGGATTCTCGAGATCCACAGGAATATGAAAGATACTCTCCTGTTGTACAGTTTTTATTATGAACAACTAGCTACTCGAGGTTTTATTTTGTAAAATTATTAAAAACTGATTCACAGCTGTGAAGCTACAATCTCTGTTTATTGAGGCGAATCAGCAGCTTCTGTTGCAGCAGCTCTTGTAGATTCTTGAGGAGACAGTCTGAAAAGGAGAACTCCTACTGAGCTTTAGCAAGTTAAAATTAGGGAGAAACAAACTAGAAGTTTCTCTAGATCAACATATTGAGCTTAAAGTCAAATCGAAGCCATATATAGTTCTAAGATAGAATAGATTGAGCAAGAATGGAAGCTTCTTAGAAGAGAAGAAGGACAACGTACGTATATATCATCACATTAAAATGTTTGGAAGCTTTTTCTACAGTTTTGTATTTATGCTTTACATATTGCTGGTTAATTAGCTTATCAACGTGCAGTGGTTTTGGCTGTTCTATACAACGGGCAACCTGTCAAAGCTTTCTGGCTGACAGTTTCATCCTTGAAGTCTGCTCTTTGACTCTGTTTCTATTTGTGATGAAGAATTTCCACTAGAAAGGGCTAATATCATCAATCCAGTTCATTTGAAGAAGTCTACTGTTGTTTACGTCTTCACTCGGTCATGTTTCAGTGTTCTTTTGGATAGCTGCATCTATTTTTCTCGAGGAAAAAGAGTATTTAATGCTGGCTGCTTTTCATATTTACCCATCATCATTTAATTCTGTTTGAACTTGCAATAGCGAGGTTGATGGAGAAGAAGATGGAATTAAATGCAATTGGAGTGTTTATAAAACCACTCCCCAGGCTCGAAAATCAAAGGCGATGGTGTATCCTTCTGAATGCTCTGCCTCATCCGATACAGCCACGTACGGACATGCTAACACACAGTACTGACAGCACCAGTGCTCCTGCTAGGATAATACACGTCTCCTGCTCCTGCAGCATTCCTTTGTTGCTTAAAATGGAAATTCTCTCTTACTACAGCCCATATTTCATTTGAGGTGGAGAAAAAGGTCAACGGAATCCCCATATTACAGCGTTAACATGCATCTCCTTGCACAGAAGGCATGAATTTGACAGGATGTTCAAGAGTTAAAAAGATTTTAACCTTTCATTCCAGTAAGAACATGTTTATGTACTTGTGTCCCTTGAAGTCGTAGAATTGCACTATATTAGAAGCAGAAGATTTTCCCTTTGTCAGGATTTTAGGAATTGAGAAGTTGTGCGCGCGCCACTAGTATCTTACATGGTAGACTGCATGCCACGTCCCAGCTACACCCTTCAAGCCGCTAACAAGAACCACGTCCTTATGTCCATGAACATGCTGGCCAAACCTAGAAAGGAGGGTCCGATGAGCTAGCTAGCCTTCATGAGGCAAATGATGATTCTAAGAACTTGACTGATTTCCACGTCCTTATGTCCATGAACATGCTGGCCAAACCTAGAGAGTAGGGTCCGACGAGCTAGCTAGCCTTGATGAGGCAAATGATGATTCTGAGAACTTGACTGATTTCCTTGTGGGCTTTGAACAAGAGGAGTGATTGCTGCTTGTCTTTCGAAAACAACAAAGTTTCTCAGCTCCTTTGAATGAAACTGAAGCACGATGATGAAATAAAATGAAGGTCGGCATACAGTTGGTTGGTTGATTAGCTGGGGTCTTTCCGTGACAAACCATTATCAATTGCAGCTTAAGGTACCATTTTTGTTCTTTTTGAGATGCGTACGGGTTGCCAATATAGAATCTTGATTCAAGGGCTGCTTCTGACAGTGGTCCTCCGTTGGGTGTCGGATTTACTGGCTCTGCTGCGCCTATGTAACCTGTGACAGGAGGAGGAGAGAGAAGCAATGATGGATTGAAATCATTATAATATTATAGATTATTATTATTATTATAGAATATGGCATTGCTCAATTACTGTGGATTTGTACTGTTCATACACAGACGTAACACTGTGGACTTACTCTCTTTTCTGATAATTCATTTTCATCTTCAAAGTTTTATAAAATGTGATTTTATCGTAATTCAAAGCAATTGCTTTTAATTTTTCAGTTAATGGTAAAATTAAAAGAAAAAAAAAATCAAAATGGAAAGGAGACAAGTTTGGCAATTGGGTTTAATGATCGGGAATTTAGTTTAATAATTTATTTGAGTTTGATTAATATTGAGTTATTTCAATTTTATGATCTGAATTCCAAGTTTAGAAGATTAACTTGCTTGACCCGGGTAATTTTTATTATCATTTTTTTAAATGAATAGTTTTTTTAATTTCATCCCTTAATATTGATTTTATTAAAAATTAAATTTATAATTTATCTTAATTTATTTTTTATGAGATTATTATAGTTTCTTATATTGGCATGCAGATTAGAAGTTAATTGGGTATACCCAAATCAATCTAATATGTTATCGTCTTAATATTTATAATAAAAAGTTTTATTTTAAATATTTATTTTAAGTTATATTATATTTTACAGGTCATTTAAATTATTTTTAAACCCGTTAAAACAACTGGATGACGAATAATTATTTTTTTATTGAAAAGATATTAGCAACATGTGGAGATTTTTTTATTTTAATGTTAAAAAAGAAATTGATGGGCAACATGTCACGTAGGAATGCTCTACAATCATTCAATAATTGAGGCCATCTCCATAAAATAATGGGCCTACGCAGTGCCGAACTCGACCAATGAGAATTCAATGAAGCTTGTGGGGCCCAGGGCGTTATGATTCTTTTTTGCTTGTTTTAGGCAATTCTGCAACTTCAAATTTCAGGATCTAAGGGATTGTAAATCTTTTTTTTATAATGGGATCCTATAAATTTTAAATCAATTTTTAAAATTACATACAGCATAAAATAATATAGAGCACGTAATCGTGGGACCAAATTATTATGAGCAGAAAAAAGAAAAGAAAGCAAATGATGAGTTTTTTTGAAAAAATATCCGCATTAATATCTTTTGTTTAGTTTTATTTAAGATAAGAGCAAGTTGAAAAACTAAGTTTTTTTAAATTTTATAATATAAAAAACGATGCAATTATAAAGGTGTTTTTAGAAACGCGTGCAAATTATGTTCTCAAACATTTTAAATTTTTTTTTTAAATAAAAAAATTATGTTTTCGGATCATTTTGATGTGCTGATATCAAAAATAATTTTTTTAAAAAAAATTATTTTGATACATTTCTAAGCGAAAAACACTTTGAACTATCACCACTATCACAATTCCAAATGACGCTATGTCTGTTTTATAATTACAATACATGATCAATTGCTTATATATCAAAACTTTTAAATCTCAATTAATAATACTTTATTATCTAATAAAAAATTAACTGGATTAGATACCTCTTATCATATATTATGATATAGATAAAAGAAAACATTAATTTCAAGTTTAAAAAAAGAAAAAATATGAGAAATTTATTTTAACTAAAACTTTAATTGACAATTTTTCAAGATGGGTTTATTATAAATTATTTTTACTTAAACCAATATTTGAAAGTCCTTATCATAAGTTCTAGTTTAAGATACATATTAAGTGATTTTTGGTGAAATATAAAAGTAAAAACCAAGGAAGCTATCTCTTATACTTATCAATCCAAGATTCTTGAGGTTATTCGAAGTTTATATATATATTATTTTAACTATTTTTATTTTTTATTAAACCCTTTTTATTAATAAAACTATAAAATCAAGTGATACGATATTAATTATTTCAAAAATCAAGAGTAATTACAAATTTAAATTAGATATTATCTGTTTTTTTAAAAAAAATTATTACATTTTGGTTTTAGTTTTAGGATAGAAAATTTCTAAATTCTGTTTTAATCAATAAAAAAAGAAACATTGATACCAAGTTGGAAAATAAATAAAAAGCTATAAACATACAAAAATTTTAGTTTAAGCATTTTTCATGGAGATATATATATAATGTTTAAAATAATTATAACAATGAAAACAAATATAATTATAATGATTATGATAACATAAAAATGAGATTATCACAATAAAATCATATTATTAAATAATTGATTATATAAAAATAAAACAAAACTAAAACTGTATCAACCCGTGCTGCAGAGGACATACAACTAATTATTCATTATTAAGTTGGAGATTAGGAATCCTTTTACCTTTTCTCTAATATTTAACTCCAATAACATAACCTAAAAGACTTTATAAAGTAAAACGAAATTAATTTATCACCCATAACCCAAAAAAAAATAATCTAGAAAAAACTAGAGGTTTTCACAAGATCATGTATGGCTTCAATTTTTTATATATAAAAATAAGAAAATAATTTGTGTTTGCTTTAGCCATCTCTCTCCTTTTTTTTTTCTTTCTAAAAAAAGCAGAGTACCATAATATTTATGTAAAAGAAGAAAATAGTTTAGCTGCGCATTATTCGAGGCAAGAACTTTTGAAACCTAAAAATATGTTTACGGATATGAGATTGTAATAATACCATAATACTATATCAAAACAAATTAAAAAAAAAATATTGTCGATAACAATCTGTTAAGAAACAACCAACACTCGATGTCTCTTCAGAAAGATGAAGGAATCCAATGACACGAAAAAAAAAGTTTTTCATCACTGGAGTCGGCTGTACGCACCGCTCAAAAGCAGCGGAGTGGTTGATGCGTGCAACACAAGCGTTAATAAATTTTATTTTTTATTTTTTATCAAATTACCACATTGCCCATGTCTCTTGGCAAACATAGAATGAAAAATAAATTACATGAAAAGATTATTTTAATCCAAAGTAAATGATAAAAACCATCAAATCACTATATAATCCAAGATAAATGAAGGCATTTGTACAATTATTTTTCCACTTGTTTTTTTCCCCTAAAAAACAACTTTCGGTACAATGTAGCTAAAGTAAAAAAGATGGAACCAAATCAGTCGTCTTTGGATTTGATAGCATGGACTGAAAGATGGACAACAGAGCTAGAGAGAGATATTTTGATCTTCGAGAGGAGAATTTTTTTAATGTGAAGAGATATTTAGTCCTCTCTTGGCCTTTGAAAAAATGGGCACATTTTAACTTTTTGGCCGTAGTGCCTTCCAAAGCACATACATTTATTTAAGTATGTTGTATAGTGCTGGGGAAGGCCAAGATTGTCAATCTTTATTATTATTATTATTATTATTATTATTATAGAATAAAAATAGGTGTGGATGATTTACCTTTCTATACTATTCAAGGTTCTCTCTCTTTATTATTATTATTATTATTATTATAAAATGCAAATAGATGTGGATGATTTACTATGAAATCGCATTGTTAATGCGCTCACAAAACACTGTAGATTTTTTTGTATAATTTCTAATAATTCATTTTGGTTTTTTTTTTAAAAAAACTTTTAGGTGATTTGATCCAAATTAAAGTCTAATTGTTTTATATTTTTTAGGCAAGGGTAAAATTGGAAGAAAAGGGACCACATAGAAAAATACAACAAACATGGATGGTGTGTCAAAAATTTCGCACAAAATACACTTAGGTTCTTGATATTTAAAAATAACACAATTTATAAAATTTAGGTCCTTTTAAATTTTCAAAACTCACTTTTGGTACAAAAATTTATTTTTATTGTTTTTAGTCCATGGTTAGAGAGAAGAGAGAGACATGGGTCATTGAATTCCAGCGATGAGAGAGAAAATTGTCATTTGATGGTGGTTTTTAGAGCCTCAATATTGCTTGTAAGAACATATTTAAGCTGAGAAAACCAAAACTAACAGGTTTGATTTTGGGTTTTTGAATATTTTTTGGGTATTTTGGGTTAATGAGTTGGTTTGTAGTTGTTTTAAGGGTGTTAATGATGTGTTTTTGGGTTGAAATGGCTTAAAAATTAACTTTTTGGGCAAAACAAATGTTTCCTTAATTTTATAGCCATCACAGTGGTGGCCAGAATCTAGACTTGCAAATGACACGTCATCTACATTCGCGGGTGATTTATCGCATGCTTAATTTTAAAAAAAAATCTGGGTGGATGAAAAAAAATAAAACCAAGCTCAGGCATGCAAGCTTAGGCTTAAAGGCCCACCTACACGTGTGGCTCTTTATTAGAGTGGCCTAAAGGCTCTAGGCCATAAGCCCTTGAAACTAGGCTCATTTTTTGCCCTTATTTTTCCTTTTGCTTTTTTAAATGAGTTTTTTTTTTCATTTTTATCCTTCAACTTTAAGTTGTTTGATAATTGAGCTTCATGAATTTATTCAATTTGCTTTCAGACGTGATCACTCTGGTACCACGACTGGGTTATAGATTTTACATCTTGACTTTGGTGGGCTTGGATCAAGTTTTTTCATCATTTTTTTAATTATATTTTTTTCTTGATTACCATCCTTCAACATATTTTTTGCTAGAGATTGAACTTCAACATTTTTCTTTTCATTTTTTCTTTCTTTGGAGTTATCATGTCCTCATTTTATTTATTAGGAATTAGTCTTCGAGCTTTTTTTTCTATGTTTCTCTATATGAGATTGTCTTAATCTTATGTGAATGGTCACGAAATTTATGAGTTAACCCGTTTTAACTAAGTTTTTGTTTTTTATTTTTTATTTTGCCTTTCAACATTAGGGTTGTTTGATAATTTGAATAAGTTCAAGTGATGTTCTTTTACATTTTTTGTTGCTATTTTTTTCTATTTATTTATTTATTTTTGTTGTATTTTTTCAATCATATTATTTAAAATTACCAATTGAATCAATGATTAAGATCTTAAATTATTTTTCCTTAGCATTTTTCTTCATGTCAAAATAAAAATTGGTCGACCTGTAATGGATTGCAGGCCACAAATCTAGTGTATTCTAATTTGTTAGCAAGACCAAAATTCAAAAGGATGTTCAATTAAAAATTAAATACCTACGGTGGTTCTTTTAACTGGACAATATATGGTGTAGATGAACTCATCTGTTATGTTGTCCTATTAATTCATAATGTCTTAATCCTTGCTTGGAGTATATGATAACCTGAATCTCTTTTATATGCTTTACTTAAAAATAGTTTAGGAAAACTTCAAATTAGGTATAATACTTTAGTTTAAAAACTAACATAGAGATGTTTTTCATTAAGACCTTAAAAGAAAAATATTGGTAGATATAATATAGAAATCCCCTCTCATACCAATGTACAAACAAGGGACACAGAAACATGAATATGAACTTTTCTTCTTTTTTTTTAAATTGTTAAGAATCTCATTAATGATGATAGAAACCCATTATAAGATAAATTTTATAGATTCAATAAGAAATTAGTTCAAAGAATACAAAAAACTTCACATAGATAATTGAGCTGTGATCCTAGGCCAATACATGAGCTTTACTATAAGTTTGATGTTTGGGCTTGATTATACTTGAAAAACAATTCCATTATGGAACAGGGGACTCTCCGATATTAGTCAATAAACATAGAAGAGAAACGAGGAAGAATGTAAGAATGAGAGTGAAAATATGGAGTATGAGAAAATTATAAGTTGTGAGAACCCGTTTTGTTTATCTGGTGACCCAAAATATTTATAAATCTTGGTCACATCAGCTCACCTTAAGAGATGAAGAGTTGCACAATAATTAATTGGTGAAAATATTTGGGCCTACCTTTGGTTGTAATGCCTTTCATATTGGTGGATAGGTGAGTGATTATTAGTGATATGTTAACTAGAAATAACCATTGGTTGAGAAAGGAGATCCCTAATTTTTATTGAATGCAGCGTTTGTACTATTGATTATTGGCTAGAAAAAGTGGCACCAACCCTATATATAAATATGTACTTGCAGAAAATATACAATTTCATTATAAAAAATATTGTTTATGTGGGCAGTGCAAAATCGCGTTCTAACTAATCAAAACTTAAAAAAAAAATATTAAGATATGTATAGGAGCCGAGATTTTTTCATTGAAGCCCAAATAATTTCTTGGATCAAAATGAGAGAAAAAAAAGGATCAAGCTAGTCCAAGAGAACTGAAAAGCAATTTGTTTGGACGATAGGGTGGTGAAAAAAAAGAGAAAAAAGATGTGAGAGAAAAAAATGGGATGAAGGAGGAGGGAGAGCGGGTGAGTAGAAAAGGTGGGTCAGAAAAAAGATAAGTGATATTTTGGTTTTAGCCTAAATATCCATAAAAATGTGTACAGGACAGAACAACTATAAAAAGATATATGGGTGGTTGGGTTTGGCCCAAATAGCCATCACTTTTTTTTCCAATGTGATATGTTCACGGTTGTCTTTTAAGATCTCATTGGATTTGTTTTGTTGTTATATTTTCAAAAATTATTTGTGTCAAAATTAAAGTTTCAATATGTCTTTGATGACCTATTTTTCTCTTCTCTTTTTTTCTTTCTATCTCTTCTCTCCTTGCCATGTCATTTATGCTTTGAAGATAAACAAATGTTCAACATTGAAGAGAATGAATTAAAATGAGGAGGGAAGAAATGAGGGCGTTTTGCAATGGAGAGATGTTGTGTGTGTATAAAAGTTTTGAACCATGTTATTTTTCTCAATAATTGAGAAAAATAACATGGTTCAAAACTTATTTAGAAAAATAGTGCAATTTAACAAGTCACAAATAATATTTGCAACCCTCTTAAAAAAATAATTGATGGATGCAATTTCAAAAGATATTTTAAAATTTAAATTTAAAAATTAAAGCAAACTCTATTCTTATCAAATGTAAATTGATAGATAAGGTACCTGACGTTCCTTGGCCTCGAGGTGCATTAATTAATTGTCTTACATGATATTAGGGATATTTTGTACTTCATGGCAGGGTACCTTTCTCTAATATATTCTGCTTGCCCATCCAAACATAGCACTGCTTTCCATTATCATCTACTACCCTTTCTTTCCTCCTAGCTATTCACACATGAAGATCGTCATATGTATGATTGACTTCGGTTTTTCTGATGATAAACCAATATCTGTCTCAAGTCAAAAGCTTTATTTAACTCCAACGAGTGTAATACATGAAACCTCAAAGTCTGAGTCTATATTGGGCCTTTCTTTTATTTGCCTAATTTGTTTTTCATTTAAATTATATGTCAGATAATACCATGCCCCATCCATCTATTAGTTCAAAGCCTTCATTATTGGGTGAAACTCCTCTTTGCATTTATTACAACTCTTTCTTTTAATTTATTAGTGAACATTTTATTAAGATTTTTTTTATTATTAAGATTTTTGTTTTGTTTAGGAATCTTCCTAAAATATATGGATGTAGCAAACATGCCATATCCAAGACGCCTGAACTTAATAGTCAGCTAAGTGCAAAGTAACGTGGGTCTCGCATGTTTGCTAGATTGAAGATGCCTGGACTTAGTGGATAACCAAGTCCAAAGTGCGCGGACTTAGTAGTAAAAAAAGTCCATATAATGTTGGTTTGACATGTTCGCTAGACCCAAGGCGCCTGGACTTGGCGGATAACTAAGTCCAAAAAGCACGGACTTAGCAGTCAATCAAGTCCATGTAACGTGGGTCTGACATGTTTGCCAGACCTAAGACGCCTCGACTTGGTGGACAACTATGTCTGAAGTGCGCAGACTTGGCAGTCAGCAAAGTTCCTATAACGTAGGTCTGACATGTTTGACAGACCCAAGGCTCCTAGACTTCCAGACAGCCATGTCTAAAGTACGTGAACACGGCAGTCAGCTAGGTCCATGTAACATGGGTCTGACATATTTGGCAAACCCAAGACGCTTGGACTTAGTGGACAACCAAGTCTAAAGTGCGCGAACTTGATAATCAACCAAGTCCATGTAATATAGGTCTGACATGTTTGAGCCCCCCCTAATTGGAATTGTTTTATTACAAGTATTTAAGACCTTCTTAGTATATTGGGAGTTCTCTAGATTAAAAAGAAATCCAAGTCCTTTTATAAATTGATTAACTACTAACTCAACACCAAATAACCTTTTATTTATGGTTTTTGATTTTTGAACTTCATTAGTGGCGCCATCCATGGAAACTGATCAAAAAACCATTGGTTTTTACCTAAAACATGTTTTTAGCATTTTCAGGGAATTTTATAATTTATAACCAATGCCCCCAGGGCTAGGAAGCGGGATAAATCAACTTATTATCAAAGACATTCCTGTCTAGCATGAGCTTCAGCAACTCACTAGTTGAGTGCAACGCCTTACCCAAACCATGTTGACAACCCGAGAGCAAAATCAGACATTTCCACTATAACAAGTCTTAATACCCTTAACAACACACAATGTCTTAACACCAGGGTCACCAGCTACTTTAGGAGCTCATAGACAATTACATTACTTAGAGGAGACTAAACAAAATGACATTCATGAAAGTTCCTCAAGGAATCAGTCACGCCATCATCACACTCATACACAGAGCAAACACTCCAAACATACTCCCCTTAGTTCCTATAGGATGAACACCAGTCATTGTAATCATCATTCTACGCCAAGCCCTTTAAGCTCTCAAGAGCCTAATAAACAAAGAGCAAGGAGACAGTCTATGCACGAGCACATTCAGGGGAATGTTTATAGTCCCCAACAATGAAGGTTTTCTCCTTTATCCAAACATATATTGAAGAATGGACCCTCTAAGAACTATTTTTCCATGACTATGAATTTGGACAACTATGACAGCTTAGCCGACCCAAGGGAACATATGCAGAATATACGTAGTAGCTTGGATTTGATCATCCAAGACCATGACTCAATGTGTAAAATATTCCCTTCAACCTTTAAAGGATCTACGCGTGCTTGGTATAACAAAACTCTATTGAAGGTTTCAGTAACCTATGTGTAAAGCTACTGACACGCTTTAACACTAGCATACCCATTAAGAAAACCTATACAGAGCTTTTCAGTGAAGCCCAACAAGAGAGCGAGTCTACACGAGTATATTTGAGGAGATTTAACGTGGAGATGCTCAAGGTGGAAGAATTAATTGAGCCGATAGCCTTGGAAGCCTTAATAAAAGGAGTAAAGAAACATATCTTCTAGAGAAAACTTTATGTTTTATCAGATAAAAGCTTGTCCAAAGTATATCAATTAATGGAAAATCATATACAGATTGGAGAGGCCAATTTACTTTGACATGTATGTTCTTGTTTTTACAAGGACAACCAACGTCAATGATTTTCTAAGTGAAGTAATCACGGTATTCGAAGAGCCTTTCTCATACCTGTCACTCAAATCACCTCAAGATGTATAATCATTTATAAGAATGTAAGTTTTTTTAAATATGAATAACTTATTCAAAATGACTTTTTATTTTCTCTAGGTGGACCCTTTGGGCGATAGCCACACCACTCTCTAATGGATGGATGTGATCTCATCAGTGATATATGCACCAATCTTCAAAGGATGAATATGCTCTCCCCAGTGTTATATGCGCCACTCTCTAAGGGATACACATTGTCTCCCCAATGTTATATGCACCAACCTCCAAGGGATGGACGTAGTTTCCTCAGTGCTATATGCACTACTTGTCAAAGGAGAGGTGATCTCCCTAAAAGCAATAACCCCAACATGATGTTATACAAGGAAACAATCAAGAAATGATAGAAATTATAGCGATCAAGAATTGTCCCTAGAGGAAAAGAGAAAATTAAGGAGGGCCAGGAGTCATGATATGCAGAATTATATAATATTATAATATAATATTAGCTAGATATGTAAACACCTTCCGCCTTTATCATAAAAGATGATGAGACATTTATTGACCAATTGTCACCTTATCCTCTCTTAAGCTTTTAAATGCAAAATCACATATTAAAGGCTTGAGGGACAATTGATGAGTCATCTTTTTTATTAAGATTTTTGTTTTGTTTAGAAATCTTCCTAAAATATATGGATTTGACAAACATGTCAAATCCAAGAAGCCTAAACTTGGCAGTCAGCCAAGTGCAAAGTCATGCGGGTTTAATATGTTTGTCAAATCAAGCCATCTAGACTTGGCGAACAGCCAAGTCCAAAGTGTATGGACTTGGCAGTCAGCCAAATCCATATAACATAGATCTGGCATGTTTGTCAGATCCAAGACGCCTAGACTTAATGGACCGCTAATTCCATATAACATGGGCCTGGTATGTTTGCCAGACCTAAAGTGTCTGGACTTGGTAGTCAGCCAAGTCCTTATAACACGGGTCTGGTATTTTTGCCAGACCTAAGACGTCTGAATTTGACGGACAACTAAGTTCAAAGTGCATGGATTTAGCAATCAGCCAAATCCATGTAATGTAGGTCTGACATGTTTACCAGACCCAAGATGCTTGTACTTGGCGGACAACCAAATCTAAAGTACGCGGATTTGGCAGTCAACTAAGTCCATGTAATGTGGGTCTAGCATGTTTACCAGACCCAAAGCATCTGTACTTGGTGGAAAGCCAAGTTCAAAGTGTGTGGACTTAACAGTCAGTCAAGTCCATATAATGTGGGTTTAGCATGTTTACCAGACCCAAAACGTTTGTACTTGGTGAACAGCCAAGTCCAAAGTGCGTGGACTTTGCAGTCAGCCAAGTCCATGTAACGTGAGTCTGACATGTTCGCAAGACCCAAGACGTTTGGACTTGGTGGATAACCAAGTCTAAAGTGCATGACTTGACAGTCAACCAAGTCCATGTAACGTGGGTCTAGCATGTTTGTCAAACCTAAGGCGTCTGGACTTGGCGGACAACTAAGTTCAAAGTGTGTGGACTTGGCAGTCAAACAAGTCCACAAACGTGTGTTTGACATGTTTGCCAGACCCAAGACGCTTAGACTTGGTGAATAACTAAGTCCAAAGTACATGGACTTGGCAATCAGCCAAGTCCAAGTGATGTGGCCCTAACTTGTTTTCTTACAACCTTATCAATTTTTAGGTTTTTATGTCTAATCCTAAGCGATGTTTTACTATATAAATGTTAAAGGCATGATAAACCGCCATAAGATGATGATTTCCCTATGCTTATAGGCATGTACAAGGTCTCTTAAAGGACCCTCCATATTTGTTATCTCATTAATGATATGTAAGAGGTTTTTGCACCTCTCATTAATATCACCAAAAGCATATAAATTTCTAGCTTTTTTTTTTCATAGAAACGACAAAGTTCAAAAGATATAAATACCCTATAAACCATTCAGATAAGAGGCTAAGACTTCATAATATATTAAAAAAAAACTTAAAATTCAAGAACAAGGATTTTGGTCCTTAGAATTGAAGGCTCTTTAAAGTTACGTTATTACTATAAATCATTTAGTATCTTTCTAAAAAAGATATTGACTTCACCATCGGAAGATCTTTAAGTCCCAATGAGTGAGATTGTTTTATTAAGGTATTCAAGACCTTCTTAGTAAATTGAGAGTTCTCCAGATTAACAAGAAATCTAAATCCTTTATATATTGATTAACTACTATTCCGAACACCAAATGACATTTTATATATGTTCCTGGATTTTTGAACTTCATCACTAATCAACCTCTCCCTTTCTATTGATGAATAGACCTACCTAACTCTTGTTATGGGCAGACACTTCAGAGCCTAAAAGAATGGGAAGGAAGAACTTAGAGAGTGGAATCAAGAGCTCCTTCTCGAACTGAAAGAGCAAGGAAATGTAAATTTGATTTCTCATGTCGATGAACAGAGTTAAAAATGCTTAGAAACCCTAAATAAAACCAATAAAAGTGAGATATGTTGATTTTATCAAAAGGCTAATCCTTAACAAGATTTTGAATTGTGAGATTGGGGTATATGATGGGTTCTTTCCTTTGGGATAGAGAAATCTCGAGAGATTTATTCAGAGAAAAGACTAAAAAAATAGTGAGCTAAAGAGAAGTTTTTCTAGTGAGATAATGAAATCTAAGGGCTAAGAAAAAGAAAATAAAAGGGATGTCGAAGGATAAGAAGCCCGATGAGAAGTGATAAGTTTTGAACTATGTTATTTCCTCTTTTTTTTTTGGTTGTGCTACTTTGCAAAATAGAAAAGTGCTTTTTTTTTTTTTTTCTGGTTGTGCTACTTTGCAAAACGGAAAAGTGCATTTTGCATGGGGTGAGAAGGTTTTGGATTATATATTTAAAAAAAGTGCACCATCAAAATTAATAAACAAAAAGATCATGATAAAAGATTAAAAAAAATTGCCAAGACAAACCCAACCAAATTCAACCCGCTCTTAATTTATAGCTCGAAAAAATCCAATCAAAGGCTTGATTTGATGAAAAAAACTTTGTCATTCGATAAATGTGAATCAATATTCAACTTAACTAGTCTAAACTTATTTATCATATTATATATATTTTAAATTCTATTTTAAAAATGTAAATGTAGCATAAAGCATAATGGCAAGATGCTTTTTTTTTCTTCTAATTATGGCTAACGTATATATGTCTATATGACCTTTATATATATATATATATATATATATATATATGTTTAAAATGTTTATTTTTTTATAATATTAACCTCCTACGTTACATTATTATTATTATTATTATTATTATACCCTTTCCTTAATTGATGGTACTAACACCATTAAATCTGATTGTTCACTCCGTAGCATGTTGACACCTATTTTGTTTTTAAAAAGTTAGAAAATGAATTTTATCTCAAAGTAACAAATTGGTCCTTGAACTTCTTGATTTTATTGAGAAACCTAAAAACTTTTCTTCTCTTATTTTTTTTTTATTTGAGTTAATATAATTGTCATTTTGTTATAATTGAAGGGTAGATTGGTTGGCAAGTGTTTGGTGGAAGAGTTAAGTTGATATATTTTGGTTCTTCAGGATTGAAAAATTATTTTTATGGTTTTGAAATATTTTACTTTGAGTTTGACTTTTTTCCTCCTATTATCAAAGATATATTATTCTTAGATAAAAGTTTTGTTTTTGATTTTTTTCTTTTTTTAGGTTAAAACCTAAGACATATTTTCTAAAAATAAATAGATATATGATATTATATGAAATAAAAATGTTATTTTTAAATGGGTATACCTATTTCTTCTCACTTAACCCTTACTACATGTCATGAAGTTAATTATAATATAAGCTTCTAGTGGTTCTGAGATTTGTGAAACTTGAATTGGTGATCTCTAGAGAATAAATCTAAAACCTGACCAGTTAACCTACACCTATGAGGGGTTAAAGTATATCCATCACTGTTATTAAACCCGGCCCGACCCAACGGGTCGACTCGGTGGCTGGACCGGTCCAGGTTTACTAAAAGACCGATCCGGGTTTAAACACTTCAACTTAAAAGGATAACAAGTATCTTTTTAATATGGGATTTGAAGCCCTTTCGTATATATACTCTATGTTCCCATGAAAAAAGTTATGTTTTTTCAATGTGAGATTTGAAACCCATTAATATATATGCTCTATGTTCCCAAGAAAGAAGTTATGTTTTTTCGATGTGGGATAAAAAACTTTAAATACTTCAACTTAAAAGTTTAATATAATATTTTTTTTAACGTGGAATAAAAAACTTTTTAAAATATTCTTTTAAATTTTATTGTTTACAATATATATAATCTATATTTACATGAATTTTTTTATATAAATATTAAAACTTTATTTTTTTTAAATTTTTTCAGAACCCGATTCCTTAACCGGGTCAACATCCGGGTTTAATTTATGATATCAATTATAACAAAACCACTCGTAGATAAATTTTCGAATGCTCGGAAGAAAATAATAATAATAATAAAAAAGTTTAATGGATTGGTCAACACGGTAGCTGTCAACGTATTATTATTATTATTATTATTATGAACATGTATCTGTCGACGTATGGGTTAGGAGTAAGGACAATCCAAATAGTCTGGTACTGCCTCGAGAGTTGATAGGCAAAATATGTATAATTCACTCGCTAGATGATGATATCCAACTCTCTCTTTCTCTAGCTAATAAAAAATCTAAGACACCCTCTTTCTCTGTGCACGGAGGGCTGAGGAGGGTCCTTGGCTTGCCTAGCCTTTTTTCATGCTCAAGTATAAAAATTAATGGCGGTTGTATGCTGTCCTCTTCGTTGATCGACCCCCCTCCACCCGAAGAAGGGGAAAAACACACACCCCTATAGATAAAACCAGAAGAAGCATCAGCAGCTCAGCACGTCCTGTAGCATCCATTACTGGCAAAACTGACCTCTCCCCATAAATCCTCTTCTTCTCCTTATTTATTCATACAGATAGAATAGAATAGGACAGTGAGCGATTCTGTTAGGATGTTGTCAATATAGCAAGTGGTATATAGCTGCTTGAAGCAGGGTGGAGTGGTGTGTTAGCTGTGAAAATGTTGGGCTCTCACTTTTCAGTTTATAGTTATAGTTATTTTGGTGTAAAAGATCTGGGTTCTTTTTACCAAACTCAAATTTAGTGGCATTCAACTAAGATCTACTAGCTTAAACGAGAAGCACAACAGCGGGATTTTGTGGCATAACAAACTTGGGAGTTGGAAGAAGCGGATGAGGCTGAAATCGATTGTGTTTTTTAGCAAAACCGGCTTCGGTTGAGGATTTAAAAACTGGGTCCGTAATTTTTGCTTTACTTATCTTCCAAATGAACTTGTCTTTGATGGCTAAAGAGTTTTTCGTGATTTTTTTTTGAAGAGGGAAAGGAAAAGGTGAAGAAGAAGAAGAAGAAGAAGAAGAAGAAGAAGAAGAAGAAGAAGACATGGTATTGTCATTGTGTGAAAGGAAGAAATTAGTGAAGATTGTTTTTGTTGTGGATCTTTAATTGGGTTGGGTTGTGGGTCTAAGCTTGTTGGGATTGTGTTATTGAATCTCCCTCTCTGCCTTAATGAGGCACTCTTCGGCTTCTTTTAATCCACAAACCCAGGAAGGTATGTGTATTGATTATTATTTGAGGAATCCTCATTTCTTTTTTTGCTTCAGGTATAGTTTTGGTGGCTGTGTAAATGAGATCTTGGAAAACCTTAGCATGCTTGGTCAATATAATCCGTACACAAACCTGGACTAAGCTCTTCAACCTTTTCTTCTTCTTCTTCTTCTTCTTTGATTCTGTATTTTTCTTGTCCTATGTTTAGAGACCTTACTTTGTATTCCTGTTTTGAACCTTTTCCTTATGTGTTTTTCTTTTCCTCAATTTTCTCGATATCATATCCAGTGGTTCACCTTGTTGTATTTACTACTTCCTTTTCCCTTTTCTTTTGGTTATTTATTTTAATGTTTTCCTTGGTTTCTGAAAAGTGATTTTTTTTTTCTTTCAAAGCCCTTGATCAGCATTCTTAGCTACTTCATTCTAGCTAATTGGTGGCTATATTTTTAAATTTTCTTCACCGAAAATGCAGTTTTTCATGTAATTTTATGACATTTCTCTGGAATGGATTTTGTAGGGGAGAAGCGGGTGCTGAATTCTGAACTATGGCACGCATGTGCGGGTCCTCTTGTTTCTCTACCTGCTGTTGGAAGCCGTGTTGTTTATTTCGCTCAAGGTCATAGTGAGCAGGTAAGCAGAGCTCTGATTTCAGCCTGCTTCTCTGTACCTACGGATCAGATTCCTTTATTGTTGATTAGTAATTACGTTTTGGTAGTGGGTGAATATAGCCTTCAAATAATCATCTGAGAAATGACTTTTCCTGCTGTTTATTAGTTTAGACAAAGCCATATTCTATGTCGAGTTATGACAGTCGGCGACTCTTCTTGCTTTGTTTCTTTTATATCTCAGTGTCCTTGTATGTAGGTTGCTGCTTCAACGAACAAGGAAGTGGATGCCCGGATTCCAAACTACCCAAGCTTGCCTCCGCAACTTATCTGTCAGCTTCACAACGTGACCATGCATGTAAGACTTGCTTTACTTTGTTAGTTTCTGGTTCTGAATATTTCCTCCTTTCTTGAAGGCTCAAAAAATTTCTCAATTTCAGGCAGATGTCGAGACGGATGAAGTTTATGCACAATTGACCTTGCAGCCACTAAGTCCAGTATGTTTTTTTTGCATTTTTCATTAGTTCTTTTAGATTACTCTATATGAGTAGCATTACATGCTTAATTGACCTTGTTCTGCAGCAAGAGCAAAAGGATGCCTACCTTCCAGCAGATTTGGGCACCCCTAGCAAACAGCCAACCAATTATTTTTGTAAGACTTTGACTGCTAGCGATACAAGTACTCATGGAGGATTCTCTGTCCCTCGGCGGGCAGCTGAGAAAGTTTTCCCTCCACTGGTAAATATTCAATCTGACCATGGAATGTGACCATCAATTTTCAGTTCTCCAATGTCCCTCACATGTGAAATTTCTGACATGGTAAATATTCAATCCAACAATGGAATGTGTCCATCAATTTCCGTCTACCATTTACTTGCAGGATTTTTCTCAGCAACCTCCAGCTCAAGAGTTGATTGCTAGGGATCTACATGATAATGAATGGAAATTCAGACACATCTTTCGCGGTTAGTTCTTGTTATTTTTTAGCTCAACTTTTGTTAATCGAGCACTGTGATATTCTTGATGCCAGTCTAAGTGTATCCAGTGTGGTCTCATCTTCATTTAGTTGTTTTAATTGATTGGGTTTAATACATGTGATGAACAGGCCAATAAACTTTGTATCTGATGCTAAAAGAACTGAAACTGAGTGGCATTATTTTTTTGATTCATTATCTTTCTAACTCGTTATTTCTTTATGCTTGTCACTCATTAACTGCCAGGCTAATCTATATTCCTCTCTTCCTTGACTCAATTGTTTTTGGGTCTGTTGAGAAATATGTTATTTACCTGCTCTATGTCTACATTATTCTCCATAAAACTTATTCTTTGCCTGAACTGGTGATGTAAACTATATTTTTAGAGCCTTTAGACTTAGATTATCAAAGAACCATAATAAATAGTCATAATTAATTGTTTGTTGAAATTTTGTTTCTTATTGGAATGATGCTAGTTGAATGCAATGTAGGATATAAGATGATTCTATGCTTTTTCGACAATTGAAGCCAAAAAAGGAGTTACTCGTGAATTACAGTTGCTTCCTTAACAGTTCCTGACTTTTCTTTAATCAGGCCAGCCAAAAAGACACCTTCTTACAACAGGGTGGAGTGTGTTTGTGAGTGCTAAAAGACTTATTGCTGGGGATTCAGTGCTTTTCATCTGGTATGCTGTTGGCTGGTTCCACTTCGTTTATCCTTGTTCGACTCTATATTGTTCATTTTTAGGTTTGTTGTAGTGCATCTGAACTTGGTGACACCATGGCCAGAAAACACATCCTGATCATCTTAGCCTACGTAGTTTGTGCACTCTCCTGGAATTCCTAGTAATGTACATGACACAATGTCTAGATAAGGAGCTTAATGCGCAGGCAATCTGGTAAAATAAGCTTGGGTCACCAGAGTCGACATTGGATGTTATTATATGTAGTGCTTGATGTGGCTTTTTTTAAGAACTTCCTTGCTCTTTAAATTATATGTATACGATATTCTATAAACTATGGATCTTGTCAGTTTTCAATTGAAGTGGATTTATATTCATCAGGAATGAAAAGAATCAGCTACTACTTGGCATTAAGCGTGCTACTCGACCTCAAACTGTGATGCCTTCATCAGTCTTATCTAGCGATAGCATGCACTTGGGCCTTCTTGCTGCTGCAGCTCATGCAGCTGCAACAAATAGCCGTTTTACAATATTTTACAATCCAAGGTATGATTGTGCAAGTGAAAGGAAATTTTAAATTACTTATCCGCCCTCTAAATTTTTTGTCACCTCTCTTATTCAGGGCTAGTCCATCAGAATTCATCATACCGTTGGCTAAATATCTTAAAGCTGTTTATTATACTCGAGTGTCTGTTGGCATGCGCTTTAGGATGCTGTTTGAAACTGAAGAATCAAGTGTCCGTCGGTAGGCTCCAAACTTTTTTTGGCATATTCACATATGATAGTTCTGATTATTGTGTGATTGGGTTTCATTTTCTTGACATTTTGTTGGCCACTGGAGTGAGAAAAGTCCTTGTAACTGATTATTGCCTAAGTGTGACAGCAGATCCACAACATAACAAATCTTTGCCTGGTATTTCATTAGATGGTTTATTGTCACATTACAATTGATTAGAGTGAGAAGACATTATATGTCTCTCTCTTACCATGATTTGTCACATCACAGTTGATCAATAACAGGCTCTGTAATTTCTAGCTCTCTTCTTCTATTGTTTTGTTTTCTTTCTTATTGCTATGAATTCTTTTGAAGATGCATTTTGTTTTTGTTTCAATGAAGACATCTGACAGTTGTTTATTATCCAGGTACATGGGTACGATAACTGGCATAAGTGACTTAGATGTTGCTAGATGGCCAAATTCACTTTGGCGCTCAGTCAAGGTATGCGCAGACAATCAGTGACACTGATACTATTTATTTTTAATAAAATAAAAGCACAGTGCAAGAAGAAGTTTTCTCTTGCCAAATCTGCTTTCAAAGATTTACTTGCTGTGTTCTCCAAGACTGCATCTTAATACTGATAGAGAATGTGAATGCAGGTTGGCTGGGATGAGTCTACAGCTGGGGAGAGGCAACCAAGAGTTTCTCTATGGGAGATTGAACCACTAACAACTTTCCCAATGTATCCATCTCCATTTCCCCTAAGGCTCAAGCGGCCATGGACACCAGGACTACCCTCTTTCCACGGCAAGCTTCTCTACACCATCTTAAGGGCTTTGATGGATGGTTCTATCATATAAACTCTAATTTTAAAGAACGTCATGATTTTTCTTCTCTTTCATTTTTTAACCTTTCACTTTACTTTGCCTTGTCTATTGGATTTAGGCATCAAGGATGATGATCTGGGAATGAACTCTTCTCTTATGTGGCTAAGAGGAGATGGAGACCGAGGAATTCAATCTCTGAACCTTCAGGGAATGGGTGTTGCACCATGGATGCAGCCAAGAGTTGATGCTTCCATGCTAGGTTTGCAAAATGATGTCTACCAAACTATGGCTGCTGCTGCGTTTCAGGAGATGAGGGCTCTTGATCCTTCTAAATCATCAGCTGCATCCCTTTTGCAATTCCAGCAACACCAGAATCTCCCAATCAGGAATGCTGCTTTAATGCAGCCGCTTATGTTGCAGCAGTCTCCTTCTCAACAGGCCTTTCTTCAAGGTGTTCAAGAAAATAAACATCAGTCTCAGCCTCAGTCTCAGACTCCAACTCGGTCACACCTTATTCATCAACAACTGCAGCATCAGCACTCACTTGACAGTCCAGAGCAGCAGCAGCAGCCACTTCTGCAACAACAGCATCTGGCTGACCAACAGATCCCAAATGTTGTCTCTGCAATATCTCAATATGCTTCAGCTACTCAATCCCTGACGCCACCATTGCAAGCAATTTCACTGTGTCAGCAACACAGTTTTTCTGACTCAAATGGGAACCTCGTGACAAGCCCTGTTGTTTCTCCCCTGCAAAGTCTTTTGGGCTCATTTCCCCAGGACGAATCATCTCATTTGTTCAATTTTCCTAGAACAAACCCCTTGATAACATCCTCTGGCTGGCCCTCAAAGCGAGCTGCTGTTGAACCTCTTATCTCCTCTGTAGCTCCTCAATGCATGATGAGCCAAGTGGAGCAGCTGGGGCCACCTCAGACAAGCATCTCTCCTAGCTCTGTTTCCTGGCCGCCCTTTCCTGGCAGAGAATGTCCAACAGAGCAGGATGGTGGCACTGATCCACAAAGCCATCTTCTATTTGGTGTCAATATAGAGCCCTCTTCTCTTCTAATGCAGAATGGATTGTCAAGCCTCAGGGGAGTTGGAAGTGATAGTGATTCAACAACTGTACCTTTCTCTTCTAATTACATGAGTATTGCAGGCACCAATTTCTCTCTTAATCCAGCAATGGCACCTTCAAGTTGCATTGATGAATCAGGTTTCCTCCAGTCCATGGAAAATGTGGGCCAAGGAAATCCACCATCTAGAACCTTTGTTAAGGTAACTTCCCATTTTCTGATTTTAGTTGATTTTCGTTTCCTGATGCTTTGTGGTGGGATGTATGGAACACTTGTATGTTTAGCTTTCATATTTTTAGTGTGTTCTTAGATTCAATTGTATCTCCATTATGAATGCAATCTTCTAGAAGCCTCAAGCAAGTGCTATCATGGATGTTGACAGTTTAATTGTTTACAGGTTTACAAGTCAGGGTCCTTTGGTAGGTCACTGGATATAACCAAATTCAGTAACTACAATGAGTTGCGAAGTGAGCTTGCATTCATGTTTGGCCTTGAAGGCCAACTGGAGGACCCCCTGAGATCAGGCTGGCAGCTTGTATTCATCGACCGGGAGAATGATGTTCTTCTTCTTGGTGATGGCCCCTGGCCGTGAGTTTCTCACTTTTACTTTTGGCTAAGTGGTCTGATACATGCAAAATTTCTTTGTTAATTTTCCTAAAACAAAACAAAACTAAAATCATTGAAAGCATCTAATCTAAAAGTTTTAGCAATGATAATTGTGAAATATTTCAAAGAGGAGAAGAACAAGAAGAAAATGTCTCGTATCATCGTGAACAAACTTTGAAAGGTCAGATTTTGTTCTGTGTATATGACCATCATGAAATGAATACATACGCATGCTGAATATGCCCTTCATGTGGGAATTTCTATCCAACGTTTTCCTGTCTAACCAGCCAAATTCCAATCAATTTTGTTACCTTCTTATCACAGGGAATTTGTAAACAGCGTGTGGTGCATCAAAATACTCTCACCGCAAGAAGTACAGCAAATGGGCAAACGAGGTTTAGAGCTTCTGAACAGTGTCCCAATTCAGAGGCTTTCCAATGGCAGCTGTGATGACTATGCAAACCGGCAGGATTCACAAAATTTGAGCAATGCTATAACTTCTGTGGGGTCTTTGGACTGCCGAGAAATTTAAGCAGTTAAGATACCACAATCTCTTCTGTAATATTAGCATTCCTTCCAAATCTTTCAGTTTCAGAAGTGAAAGGGCAAGCCTAATCTAGCTTAAGTTTTAATGTAAGCTATTGTTGTAATGTGATTAGAAGATACTGCACCTAGTTTCTAAAGCTATTATTGTAACTAGAAGATAATGTTCCTCGTTTCTAAGCTATT